>UMIB01039528.1_pt1 | contig 45340 bp, 36 predicted proteins | sample 1965641 | NCBI WGS metagenome assembly UMIB01 (sample SAMEA4836110, study PRJEB28245) | human gut metagenome | biome: gut microbiome; material: fecal sample | place: Denmark | collected 2008
AGAGAAGCTTGATCCTATCTACTGTGCCCACGCTGAGGCGGAAGAAGGGCACAGACTAGCTTGATCCTATCTCCTGTGCCCACACTGAGGCAAAAGAATGGGCACAGGCGGAACTTGTCCGGTCTACGGCAGCCCTTCGTTACGAGCCATGCACTTAATTCATAAAGGTGTCGCAAAGGATGCTCCACATTTATTGGCAGTTCTCCGCAATGAGCCTCGCTATTCATAAGATTGTCAGCAAAAGGCGCTGCCAATCTTATTTCATATCGCGGCGTTCGCCGCATCACGGCAAAAATAAAAACCGTGATTTGTGAGCAAGCTCCCAATCACGGTTCTTATTTTGCCTATGCGCGGCTCATTGCTCGCGTAAACTCTCAATTTACATCTTTAATGGAACGTGAAGGAATCTCCGTTCTCCACGATACAGATCATGGTCTTGCCGGTATTGAGTACAATCTCATCGCCGTTGTCATCATAATACTTCGTGGCACCATAATCGGAAGTCTTCTCCCAGTTGACATGAATACCACGTCCGTTTGTGAAGAACCATCCATCCCGTGTGGTGTCGTGACACTGGAACGCCAGATATCCTTCCCCCAATTCCTCGTAAAAGGTATTCTGCACCAAAATATTTTTAAAGGACAACTGCTTCCCGGTGACGGCGTCGATGTGAGGACCGTCCGAACTGCCGGACAGATGCTGGGATCTGTAATAGAGTCCATCATCCTCATTGAATTCAAAATAACATCTTGTCAGGGGGTAACATCCCGACATATCAATATAGGTGGCATCTTTTGCCTTGGAGCCGTATTGGTCAAGTGTATTCGGCTCTGCCTTCGTGGCAAAACGGAAATGATTCTCGTCGGTGAGACCACGGTAATTTAAGCTGTATCCCTTTTTCTCAATGACTTTTAACAGACCTGCACCGGAAGCATAAGCGTTGTGAGGCTTGCTGCGGTCACTGGTGCGGAAGAAAGCCTCGTCGTCCGTGCCGGAAGTACCGTCAATATTCTGCGTATCCGGTTCTGCCATCAGCTCGTTGATAAAAAAAGGTCCTCCGAAATGTACTAAAAAGGCATCCCACTCAAATGCCCAGTAAGCGTAATAATCACGCAGACTGCGGATATTACCGATCTTGTCCATATCTTCCCAGCCTTCATAGATTGCCATCATGCGTGTCATACGGTTCTCAACATTGGCTTCATAGATAATGGAAGCTTCAGACAGACTGTACTGTGGAATCGCGGAAGCTTCATTGGGGATCATGACTGCGATGGGGCGGGTTGCTGCGACATCCGCATCCACCCACTCATTGGTCAGACGGCTGCGCACCATACCTTCCACAGGCGGATTGGTGTCGTCCTCCACCACGATCGTCACTGGATCCGGCAATTTTTCACCGGAGGTTGCATTGGAAGCCGGGCTGTCCTCCGGCAGGATCGGGCTCAATATATCGTTATTATTGTTCTGCTGGCCACAGGCGGTCAACAGGAGAGAAGCGGACAGGCAAAGCGCAGTGGCTTTTAACAGTGTCCGTGTTCTGCTTTTGAAAAAACACATAAAAATGTCACCTCTGTCAAGTATAATGGACGAATCTTAAAATGCAAAAGTGTAAAGAATCACACCGCAGAAAATTCCTAAAATGGCTCCCATCAATACCTGCAAGGGGGTATGTCCTACGAATTCTTTTAATTTATCGTGGGCGGATATTTCACTGCGCCCCATATCCTCAAATACCTTCAGCATTTCATTTAATACCTGAGCCTGAATACCGGTCTCTCTGCGGACACCCATGGCATCATACATTACGATGATCGCAAGGATCAGGGAGATGGCGAACTCGAAGCTTCCGGCACCGTATTCGTAGCATACCGCCGTCACCAGGGAGCACACAGTGGCGGAATGAGAACTGGGCATGCCACCGCTGCCTACTAGACGTTCCGCTACGAATTTTTTGGAGACGATGAGATGGATGATGGTCTTAAGCACCTGTGCCACCAGCCAGCCGCATGCAGCGGCCAGAAAAATACGATTACTGAAAAATTCCTGAAAAAAGTTCATTATTTACCTCGTTTCCGGTATGCCCTTATCCCACAGATGGACATACATAAGCTTAGTATAATCCAAAAAGCGGAAAAAGTACAGTGTTGACCTTGAAATGATATGCATTTGGATAGTATAATGAAACCATCCGGAGATGAATTATTCCCGGGTATATATGCAGATGATATAGCCGGACGATATACCGAATGATATACCGAATGATATACCGGATGATATAACCGGATGATATAACCGGATGATATAGCCGGATGATATACCGGATGATATAGCCGCCCGATATATCAGATGATATACCGGACGATAACCGGAGACAATATATCAGATGATTTATACAGATATATATTAAGGAGACTTATAGGATGAGCCTGCTGAGCGTAATAGTACCCTGCTATAATGAAGAAGAGAGCGTTGCCCTGTTTTATCAGGAGCTGACGAAGAACGATACATTTTTCAAAGAAAAAGACATCGAACTGGAGCTGCTCTATATTGATGACGGATCGAAGGACGGCACTGTGCGAGAGGTCAAAAAGCTGATCGAGGCAGATCCGCGGGTCCATATCATCTCTTTTTCAAGGAATTTCGGAAAAGAAGCAGCTATGTTCGCCGGCCTGGAGAAGTCAAAGGGAGACTACGTGGTAATGATGGATGTGGATCTGCAGGATCCCCCCTCTCTGCTTCCGGAGATGTTCGAGTGGATCTGGAAGGGTTATGATTCTGTGGCAACGAGGCGTGTGACCCGTAAGGGCGAACCGCCGATCCGCAGCTTTTTCGCCAGAAGGTTCTATCAGCTGATGAAAAAAATCTCCAAGACGGAGATGATGGACGGCGCCAGAGATTATCGCCTGATGACCCGTCAGATGGTGGATGCCATTCTGTCCATGCGGGAGTACAACCGTTTTACCAAGGGAATCTTCGGCTGGGTAGGCTTCAACACCAAGTGGCTGGAGTATGAAAATGTGGAGCGTGCCAAGGGGGAGACCAAGTGGAATTTCTGGAAGCTGTTGGTATATTCCCTGGATGGAATTACCGCGTTCTCCACGGCACCGCTTTTGATTGCTTCGTTTGTCGGCGTATTGTTCTGCGTAATCGCTTTTATGATGATCATTTTTATTATTGTGCGTAAGCTGATCTTCGGAGACCCGGTATCCGGCTGGCCTTCGCTGGTATGTATTATCCTGATGACCAGTGGGGTACAGTTCTTCTGCACTGGCATTTTGGGACAGTATCTGGCAAAAGCTTACATGGAAGTGAAACGCAGACCGATTTATCTGGTAAAAGAAGAAATTTAAGCCTTTTTGAGTGAAAAAGTGTTACAAAACAGGGGGGAATGTAACATTTTTACTTTCTTAACTATATTTTAACGAAAAAATGTCTTTTCAAAAATCGACAGCTATGATACTATTTCTTTATCAGTCACTGCCAGGGAGCAATACTCGACAAGTAAAAAGGGGGACTTGTTTTGGATATTGTTGCAGTAAAAGATTCAGAGTTAGAGAGATATGTAACCAAAATCATGTTGGAGATAGGGGTTCCGGCTCATTTGAAGGGGTATCACTATTTACGGGATGCAATCATTTTGTCAGGAAAAGACATGGAGGTAGTAAGCAGCGTCACCAAGCTGTTATATCCTACGATCGCGAAGCATTTCCGGACCACTGACCAGAAGGTGGAACGAGCGATCAGGAATGCCATTGAAGTGTCCTGGTCGAGAGGAAATGTCGAGACATTCGAGAAGATTTTTGGCTATTCTGTAGCTACCGGAAGGACGAGACCTACGAACAGCGAGTATATCGCCCGTATCGCGGATAACATCCGACTGGATTATAAGGCTATGTAACATATTGTTTTTGTTGTAGAGATCGGGAGAGTTGATCATGTAGATGCAGTATTCTCCCCGGCAGACTGATAGGAGCCATGTACCGAAAGGGGAAGTTTCGGTATGTGGCTTTTTTATGGGTGCGTTTATGGTACGTTATGGTACGTTCTCAAACGTAATATTTGTCAAGTCCTTATAAATATGATAAGATGTACAAAAGCCTGCGTTTGAATCAGCGGGCACTGGGAGATAAAATGACTTTTCGGACATCAGATATTTTGATCGGGGGGAGCCTGATCATCATCGGGCTGACGGAAGTCGCCCATTTGGCAGGCTGCCTGTTAGGGTGGTCTTTTTTGACTGTAACGGATCTGATGCTGGCAGAGATCGTGATTATGGTGATCGCGGCAATCCTGTTCAGTCTGATCAGACATAAAAAGGCGGTGGCAGTCACCGTTATAGCCGGTAAAACGGCACCGGAGAAGAAAAAAGTGTTAAGAACGCAGCAGATTCTGACAGGAATTTTGGCGTTTTTCATACTGTTGCAGATCCTGAGGATCCTTACGGGAGAACGGGCATGGCTGGACGGAGATATGACACTGGAGACGGTGAATACCTTCCTTAAGGAGAATGCCATCTATACCGTGGATCCCCTGACGGGAGTTCCCTATACCGTAGCAATGCCGCTGAGGCTTCGAATACTGTGCCTTCCGACCCTGTACGGGGCTGTCTGCAGATGGACGGGGATGGGCACAGCGGATGTAGTATACCGGCTGATCCCCTGTGTGACATTATTGCTTGGATATGTGGCTTACGGCAGGCTGGGAACCGTTATTTTCGGAGAAGATGGAACGAAGAGGAAGACCTTTCTGCTGATCGTGGGAATACTGTTTTGTGCAGGGGCATATATGCCCGGCATGGACGGCTTTGATATTTTCTACGGAGGCTTCCGCGGAGTGACGATCCGGGCAGTGGTACTACTTCCGTATCTGATCGCCTGTCTGATGGAGAGAAAGTACTTCGGCGTGATCCTGTGTGTGCTGGCGGAAGCCTGTATGGTGTGGACTCTGTACGGTGCCGGAGTCTGCCTGCTTGTGACGCTTGGCTGGGTCGTGCTTCATAAGCTGCTTTCACTGCTTCCCGGCAGACGGAAAAAGGAGGCGGCAGGATGACACTACTAAAAACCGCCCTGAACGGCTGGACCGATTATACGCAACACGGAAAATTCACGGCACTATTGCTGGTGGCAATACTGTATCTCGGATATACAATCCACAGGCGGAATGCCCTTTATGCCGGAGCAGGCAGCAAGGATCGCAATAAGACAACCATGACATTATGGCTGTATACTGCTCTGGCGGTATTGGCATGCATCTGCCCGCTGAGCGCACTTTTTCTGATGAAATACCAGACCGCATTTTATTCATATGTATGGATCTGGGCAGTGGTGCCGCAGACAGCGCTGATTGCATGGGCTGCTGCAGAATTTTTATGCGGATTATGGAAAAAAAGAACTCTTACGAATCTTATGGCAACGGTGATCTTGCTGGGAATCGTGTTCTTAAGCGGCAATCCGGTATCGGAATGGACGAAAGAACAGACCGCACAGATCCCTGTCATGGATATGACGATACAACAGAATCCTGAAACATCACCCTGGGAGACACTGTCAGACCTTACGGAATACCGGCTGACGGAGAGCGGAGACACAAGCTTTACTCTGTGGGCACCGAAGGAGATCATGGCAGCCGCCAGGGCGTACAGCGCGGAGATCTATCCGGTGTACGGCAGGAGCATCTGGGATGCCTCCCTTGGAAGCTATTCCTATGACACCTATGCGACCGGACAGGAGGATCTGTATCTGTGGATGAGCCATCTGGAAGCCACCGGAGAGACGGAATATGTGCGTATGGATGAGAGTACCGGAGCGCGGACGATCGATTTCGCGGATTGCCTGAAATATGCGGCAGAGAAAAATGTGGATATCGTTCTGCTCCCGGGGAATCTGCGGAAGGAGACACTCTCGGAACTGCAAAACACTGCCGGGAGTAAGCTGCAGCCTCTGGACGGATACTATCTGTTGACGATGCAGAAGTGAGCGGTCGTAGCAGATGAGTGATGGAGACTAGAATTTGTAAGAATATTTTGCCTGCGGATGAAAGCATGCAGGCCATTGAAAGGCATTGGTATTTTCATGGAACAGAATATGATCAGTATTGTGGTGCCGGTGTACCGGGCTGAAAAATATATTGAAGAGACCATGGACTGTGTGCGCGCCCAGACCTATACGGACTGGGAGCTGCTGCTCATCGAAGACTGCGGTCCGGATCAGAGCAGACAGCGGATCGAGGAGTATATACAGCGCACCGGGGATGACAGGATCAGACTACTGACCCACCCGACGAACCTGGGGGCGGCGAGAGCGCGGAACCTGGGAGTCGATGAGGCAAGGGGAAGATATCTTGCCTATCTGGATGCGGATGACCTGTGGGCGCCGGATAAGCTTAAGAAGGAGCTTGCTTTTCTGAAAGAGAGACAGGCTGCCTTCGTGTTCACCGGGTACGAGTTCGCGGACGAGAACGGCAAGGGAACTGGAAAAGTGGTTCGCGTTCCTGCCACCATTACGTATAAAGAAGCATTGAAAAATACTACCATTTTTACCAGTACCGTGATGTTTGACATGGAACAACTGTCAAAAGAGCAGCTGCAGATGCCGCAGATCAAAAGCGAAGATACCGCTCTGTGGTGGAGAATACTGCGGCAGGGTTATGTAGCTTGTGGTTTGGATGAAAATTTGGTAAAATATCGGAGAGTGGGGAAATCCCTGTCATCCAATAAACTGGAAGCTCTGCGCAGAATATGGAATCTGTACCGCAAGGCAGAGGGAATGTCCGTGATAAACAGTGCGTGGCATTTCTGCTTCTGGGCGGTGCGGGCAGTGCAGCGGAGAATATAGAAGAATGCAGGGGTAAGAGCCTTGGCCCGCATGAGCATCAAAGTATGGAAACAGATTTGGAGGAGTTTGTCTTGGATACAAACAATTATTACGTGAATAGATTGCGGAGAAGGGAATCCTTCAAGCGATTGATCAATATAGGATTGTCAGCGATCTGCCTGCTTTTGGAGATCGCATTATTTGCTTATATGTGGCAGTTCCATTTCCAGTTCCAGCTGGTAGATCCCTTACAGCAGATCTGGTACAGAGGTTTTCTGTTGGAGAACGGTATTTACAGCGTGATACTGATCTTTTTCTCCGTGACGTATGGCGGTATGAGGCTGGGATATCTGAAAAATACGGAGATCATCTTCTCCCAGGTATTTGCCACTCTGATGGCGGACATGCTGATCTATGCGGAATTGTGTATGATGGCGCGAAGCGTTTTCCCGCCGGATATGTTCCTGCTGATGGTATTCCTGCAGATCATAGCGGTTATTATCTATGCCAATATTGCAAATAAGATCTACCGGACGGCATTCCCTCCCAGAGAGCTGCTGCTGATCCACGGGGACCGTCCCATTGAGGATATCTGTAAAAAGTTCGAGAGCCGCAAAGATAAGTATAAGATCACAAAATGCGAGCATATCAAAAAGGGTTCGCAGGAACTGTGCCGTGAGATTTTAAAGGATTACCAAAACGGTGAGATCACCGCGGTGGTCATTTGGGATATTAATGAGAAGGACCGCAACACGATCCTGAAATTCTGCTACGAATATTCCATCAGAGTCTATGTGATGCCTAAGATATCAGATGTTATTTTAGTGGGATCCGAGGAATTACATGTATTTGATACGCCGATCCTGCTGACCAGGGAATACTCCTTAAGCATGGAGCAGCGGTTCATCAAGAGATCCATCGATGTGATCTGTTCCCTGATCCTGCTGGTGGTGACATCTCCGTTCATGCTGCTGACAGCCCTGGCGATCAAGCTGTACGACGGAGGTCCCGTATTGTACAAGCAGGTACGCTGTACCATCGGCCAGAGGGAATTCTATATCATGAAGTTCCGCAGTATGCGTACCGATGCGGAAAAAGACGGCGTGGCGCGCCTGGCACAGAAAAATGACAATCGTATCACACCGGTAGGTAGGGTGATCCGCAAGTGCAGACTGGACGAGCTGCCCCAGCTGATCAATATCCTGCGGGGAGATATGTCCTTCATCGGTCCGAGACCGGAGCGGCCGGAGATCATTGCCCAGTATACCGAGGTCATGCCGGAATTCGCATTCCGTATGAAGGTGAAGGCAGGACTGGCGGGCTTCGCCCAGGTATACGGAAAATATAACACATCTCCTTACGATAAATTAAAACTGGATTTAACATATATCGAGAATTATTCGGTATGGCTGGATCTGAAGCTGATGCTTCTGACCCTGAAGGTACTGTTCTGGCCGGACAGCACGGAGGGCGTGGAGAGCGAACAGGTAACAGCCTTCAAGGCAGAGTATGATGGCCGTGCGGAAAAAGATGACAACTGAGAAGGAAAAAGGAGGCACCATGGAAGCAAACTATGGGAAGGAACCCTTTGATCTGCGGCTGGAGGTCTTGTGCTTATGCCGTAATCTGTGGAAAATACTGGCGGTGACAGTACTGGGAACGGTACTGTTCGGCGGCGGTTATTATGTCAAAAACGTGTTGCTGCAGCCTGATCCCGGGTATGCGGCTTCTTCCACTTATAAGGTAGAATATTTTGAGAACCCTAATGCGGCAGGAGCCTACTATATCAACGAGGCTACCTGGAACAGTCTGATCCATACCGGAGAGTTTTTGGACGGTGTGGAGACACATTTACAGGAGGCAGCTGACCGGGGAGAGACGAAGGCAGCAGAGGTCCTGGCGATGGGAAGAGAGAGCATCTCCAGCGCACTTTCCGCCACACTTCCTTCCGATTTCAGTATTCCGGTGACGAAAGCCACCCTGCAGGAGCCTGCGGAGAGCGTGGCACTGGCAACAGCGGTGGAAGAGACCATGTGCAATGAATTTGCAGAGACCATAGCGGAGATACGGCTGATCAAAGTACTGGATCATGGTAACCTGGCAGAGGCGGTAGTACCGGATGTGCGGACGCTCCGCGCCGTAATACTGGCGGCGGTCGTATCGTTATTTTTGTCGGTGATGGTCTTCCTTCTGTGGGAACTGTCCTGCGACAGCATCTGGCTGCCGGCGACACTGCGCAGACGCTACGGACTGAAGGATCTCGGCACGGTGCACAGTGCGGGATTTGCTGAAAATGTGAAATATCTGTTGCAGAAGGCCACGGAGCGTAAGAATATCGGGAATAAAGACACCGGGTACAAGAGCACCGGAAAGGTGGAACTTACTGCCATGGTGTGCGGAATATTGCCGGGAGAGGATCCTGCGGAAGTAATCTCACAACTGCGTACGGCAGTGACTGCGGAGGATGAAAAGACTAGCGAAGAGTGGCAATTCACCGCGGTACCGAGTCCCCTGCTGTGCCCGGAGAGCGCGGAGACACTGCGCGGGGCGGATGCGGTGATCCTGGCGGTACCTGCAGGCCCCCATGTGGGAAAACAGCTCGAAGCAGTCCTGGAATATCTGGCAGCACAGGATTGCGCCATAGACGGAGCGCTTCTGTGGAATGCGGATGAAGAACTGATCCGCAGATATTATTTTCTTCCGGGAGGAACACAGGAATGAAGGTAGAAGTTCTGGCATCTGTGATGAATACCACACTCCCGGAGACAGTGGAGCATATGAACCTGCAGTCGGACGCGGTGATCATCAACCAGTGCGACCGGCTGGCCTATGAAGAGATGAAGATCGCAGGGCATGGGGGAAGCGCGAAAGCAGATCCGCGGGAAGAATATCTGATACGGTATTACAGCTTCCCGGAGCGGGGTATCGGAAGAAGCCGTAATGAGGCGATCCTGCGGGCAGAGGGTGATATCTGCCTTTTTTCGGACGCGGATATCGTATATGAGGATGGCTACGAAACAGCGATCCTGGCGGAATTTGAGAGGAATCCCGAAGCGGATATGATCATTTTCAACATTACCGTGGAGGAAGAACGCAGAACATATCACATTACAGAGCGGAAACGGGTACGCTGGTATAATTGCGGACGCTACGGGGCGGTAAGCTTTGCCATCCGAAGAGACAGATTACTGGAATCCGGGATCACGTTTTCCCTCCTGTTCGGCGGCGGTGCGAAATACAGCAACGGCGAGGACAGCCTGTTTTTGACAGAATTTATAAAAAAAGGATACCGCGTCTATACCGCACCGGTGACTATCGGCAGGGAAGAGGCGGGAGAATCCAGCTGGTTTCGGGGCTATAATGAGAAGTTCTTCCATGATAGAGGCGTGCTGTATCATTATCTGTACGGCAGACTGGAGTGGATCCTGGCACTGCGTTTCCTATATGCACATAAGAGCACACTATGCGCCGATGTGCCCCTGAAGCAGGCAAAACGCTGGATGCGGGAAGGCATCCGCGAGGCGAAACGCAGATAGATCGATCGGATCGGGAGCAACACCGATAAAAATATCCTGAGAAAATATCCGGACAGGAAGAAAGGAGCCCCACATGGAGAAAAGTGCACTGGTATATGTCGTACTGACGGCGGTAACGTCTGTCTTTGGCTGCTTTGTGAGTAACAGTGCCTACACGGCGGGATATCTGTCCGGCAGACGCCTGCCCGGTGCCTGTGTGGGCTATGACAGGCAGCAGGCGAGGAACCTGGTGGCGGAGATCGCCATCTTCGGGCTGCTTTCCGGGGTATCCGCCTGTCGTATCGCAGTAGGCGGTGATTACTGGGTCTACTGGCTGAATTTCCAGCTGATTGATCAGGGGAGACATGTCTCTTATGAAAAGGGCTTCGTAGCTCTGGTGAAATTTTTTCATCTGATCTTCGGGGAAGGCTCGTATCTTCCGATTTTTGGCTTTTTCGCGTTGATCACGGTGTTTTTCTTCCTGAAATCCCTGCATGATCAGGCAGACTGGTATGTCATGTCGTTATTTTTGCTGCTGACGGAAGGGTTCTATTTTAACAGTATGAATTCTGTGCGCTACTATTTTGCACTGGCACTGGCGATGTATGCACAGAAATACGTACTGCGGGGCGAATACGGCAAATTTATCCTGTGGGTGCTACTGGGCGCTACGATCCATAAATCGGTTCTGTTAGTCATTCCGGCATACATCATTGCGGATCTGCTGTCGCGGGCAAGCTTAAAAAAATGGCATTACGGCGTGGGTGTGCTGCTGATCTTATCCCTGATCTTCGGGCAGGACATCTATCGCAGAATTATATTTTATTTCTATCCGTATTATGAGAATTCCATGTTCGACAACGGACAGATCTCCTGGGCCAATATCGGCAAATGCGTCGGTACCCTGGTGCTGTGCATGTTCTGCTATCGGAATTGCATTCGCGAGGACCGCAGATACCGGTATTACTTTTACCTGAATCTGATGGGACTGGTGGTGTATTGCTGCGGATCCTTTATTCCGGAGGTGTCCAGAGTGGGTTATTATCTGATCGCGGCACAGGTATTCCTGATTCCGGGAGCCTTACAGCGGATCGAAAAAAAGTGGTTCCGCCGGCTGTGCACGGCGGGCTGTGTGGCAGCATTTTTACTGTATTTTGTCCTGCTGCTACGGGGAATGTATGATGTGGAGGTGCGGCTGTTGCCGTATCTGAACTGGATTTTTAATTAAAAAGTAACTGTTTTTAAAATTTGATTCGCGATTCCTCCGACGAAAGGAAGCGTCTGCGGAATGGAGATAGTATGAAGGTATTGTGGCTGTGTAATATCATGCTGCCGGCGGTGGCAGAGCATTTTCATAGAGAGAGCTCCAACAAGGAGGGGTGGCTGTCGGGGCTGTTAACGGCAGTGTTAAGCCACGGCGACAGTAACGGCATTGAGCTGGCAGTGGCGTTCCCTGTGGCTGAGAGACTGTCTTACAGTGCGGAAGCTGCTGGTAGCGACACAGTAGACGCTGCAGACAGGAAGAATGTCCGGGAGCATCATGATGGAACAGAGGCTTGCGGACATCGGAGCAGATTACGGGGCATATGCATTCCATGTGGGGAGACGTATTTCACTGCCTATGACTTTGTGGAAGATACGACCCGCCCGGATCTATATGATCCTGCACTGGAACAGGAGCTACGGGAGATCTGTGAGGATTTCGCACCGGATGTGGTGCATTGCTTCGGAACGGAATATCCACACACCTTGGCTATGTGCAGGGCATTCCCGAGAAAAGACCGGATACTGGTCGGAATACAGGGATTGTGCGCAGTGTATGCGAAGTGCTATTTCGCGGATCTGCCGGAAGCGGTTGTGAATTCCGTGACCTTCCGGGATCTGGTGAAAAAAGATACCTTGAAGCTCCAACAGGAGAAATTCGCCCGCCGCGGTGAGATGGAGATTGAAGCCATCCGCCTCGCCGGAAATGTCACCGGCAGAACGGCATGGGACAGACATTACACGGGAGAATGGCATCCCGGGGTGACCTATTATCCCATGAATGAGACGCTCCGGAGCAATTTTTACACCGGACAGTGGAGCAGAGAGCAGTGTATTCCACATTCCATCTTCTTAAGTCAGGGTGATTATCCGATTAAGGGCCTGCACTATATGCTCTTAGCCATGCCGCGGATCCTTAAACAATTCCCGGATACAGAAGTCTATGTGGCAGGCAACAGCCTGACGGCTTACGGTACGCTCAAGGAGAAGCTTAAGATCTCCGCCTATGGACGGTACCTCAGGAAGCTGTTAAAAGAGGGACATCTGGAGGAAAAGATCCATTTCCTCGGCAGACTGTCCGCTCAGCAGATGAAGGAACAGTACTTAAAGAGCCATCTCTTCGTATGCCCGTCCAGTATTGAGAATTCGCCGAACTCCCTGGGGGAAGCGATGCTTTTAGGCATGCCCTGCGTCAGTGCCGAGGTGGGTGGAATCGCCAGTATTTTTACCGGTGGAGAGGATGGGATCCTCTATCCGGGATTTGTAATTAAAAATAACGACTGTGATTCAAAAAACGAAGCACTGGAAAAAATCTCCAAATCCCTTGCAGACGCGTGTATTCAGATGTGGAGTGATCCTGTAAAAGGACAGGACTATTGCATAAATGCAAGAAAACATGCAGAGAAAAATCACGATCCGGAGCAAAATTATAAAAAAATGGTGGAAATCTATGCAAAAATTTGTAATGGTGTCTAATTATCTGAATCATCACCAGATTCCCTTCTGCAATGCCATGGAGGAACTGCTTCGGGGAAGCTTTGCTTTTCTGCAGACAGAACCGGTGGAAGAGGAGAGACTCCGCATGGGATGGGAGGAAGCGGACTACCCGTATCTGGTTCATTACTATACAGAACCGGAAAAGGGCAGAAAGCTCATAGAACAGGCGGATGTGGTACTGTTCGGCGGTACCGATGATGAAAGCTTCATTCAGGACAGACTGCATCAGGGGAAGCCTGTGATCCGTTACAGCGAACGACTGTATAAGGAAGCTCAGTGGAAAGCCATATCCCCCAGGGGTCTGGTACAAAAATACAAAGATCACACATGTTATCGAAACAAAGAAGTCTATCTATTGTGCGCCGGAGCCTATGTGCCGTCGGATTTCCATATCGTACGGGCATATCCGGAGAAAATGCTGAAATGGGGATATTTTCCTGAGAAAAAGGTCTATGATGTGGAACAGCTGATGGCGGAGAAGGAGCCTGCCACGATCCTGTGGGCAGCCAGGATGATCGACTGGAAGCACCCGGAACTGCCGCTTCGTATGGCGAAGAGCCTGAAGGAGCAGGGAATCCCGTTTCACCTGGAGATGATCGGCGGAGGAGAACTGGAGCCGGAGGTACGTAGACTGCGCGTAGAATACGGACTGGAAGCGGAAGTAGATCTACCGGGATTTAAGGAGCCTGCCGAAGTGCGGAAAGCTATGGAGCGGGCAGAGATCTATCTGGTCACCAGCGACCGCAAGGAAGGCTGGGGAGCTGTCGTCAATGAAGCCATGAACAGCGGCTGTGCGGTGGTGGCGGATGCCATGATCGGGGCGGTGCCTTACCTCATCCATCCGGAGGAGAACGGCTATGCCTACGAGACCGGGAGAGAGGATCAGCTGCTTACGAGCGTCAGAAGCCTCCTGCAGGACCGCGAGTTGTGCCATCGCATCGGTAGAAATGCCTATGCCACGATAGCGGAAGAATGGAATGCAGAGGTTGCAGCGAAGCGCCTTACGGAATTCTGTGTCGGAAAAGGCTTCCTGAAAGCAGCCGATACGACAGCCGTTACGACATTAGAAAGTGCGGTTTCGGATGAGACGGCCGCATATGAACTGCCGACTAGCGGACCCTGTTCAGTGGCACCGGTGATTTCAGAACGGAAAATGTACCGGGAGATGCAGCAGGGAAAGCTCTGATCCATCCGATGTGGCAAGAACTCCTGTGCCCTGTGGTAACTTCAATGTATAAATCATGTCAAATGTTATTACGTCGGATCGGATGCATAGCATAAAGGAAGATATATGGAAACAGCAACAATAAGTATTATCGTGCCAGTATACAATATTATAGAATACCTGCCCCGTTGCGTGGAAAGCCTGCGGAAGCAGACGTATGACAAGATCGAGATCCTATTGGTGGACGACGGATCCACGGACGGCACCGCTGCGCTGTGCGATGCGCTGGCGGCGGAGGATGTCAGGATCCGGGTCTTCCATAAACAGAACGGCGGATCCTCTTCTGCCAGGAACCTGGGAATTCAGGAAGCAACGGGTGAATACCTCGGCTTCGTAGACAGCGATGACTATGTGGAACCGGATATGTATGAGAGACTGCTTCAAGCCATAGAGACGACACATCTGCCCATTGCCCAGACCGGCAGGGACGAGATCGACCCGGAGGGGAAGAAACTTCCGAATATCTGCGAACCGGTAACGGAGAGACAGGAGATTCCGGCGAAAGAGTTCCTGCGGGAGCTGTTAATGCACAGAGGAGACTGCTCCTTCTGTACCAAATTAGTACGCAGAGATCTGTTTGAGGAAGAGGGATTCCCCGTGGGAGTATTAAATGAAGACTTTCATCTGCTGGTGAAGTTGCTGACCCGGCGCAGCGGATCCGGTGCGGCGATCCCTGGCATTGTCTGCGTTCCCGGACAGTCTTACCATGTATTTTACCGCCCGGACAGCAATACCAGAAAGCAGACCGGATTTTCCAGAGTATACGCAGACAATGTGGACAATGCGGATATGGTGCAGAAGCTGGTGGCGGATACCTGGCCGGAGGATGAGAAACTTGCGGAGATCGCATTCCGCTTTGGCATTTTCCAGAGACTGGATTACTTGCTGCATATTCCCACAGAACAGATGACAAAGGATAACGTATTTTACCGGAATGTGGTAAAATACATGCGGAAAACCTGGCGTAGAGCCATGAAAAATCCTTATCTTACTAAGAAAAACAAGTTTTACCATACCATATTTACCATAGCACCCAGGGAAATCCGGGTGCTGCATAAGAAAGTGAAGCATATAGAGTAAATGAAGAGAAAGTTGGCGATTCTGGGAGCGATACTCCTGGTGGCATTCATATTTACCTACGAGGGCAATACCTATCAGGCGCACGCACTGGATGAAGAGGATCTTGCGTGGATCGCGGAAGCGGGACAGGCACTTAGACAGATCGTGGAAGACAGAGAGGTTATGGCGTTAGTCTACCTGTGTGACGAATACAAGCTCCACAGCGATGCGTCGGAAGACAGTGCGGCAGTAGTGACGGTACCCAGCGGACAGATGGTAGAGATCCTGGATGTGACGGTGGACGAAGACGGACAGGTCTGGGAAAAAGTGTCCACGGACATGAGCGGTACCGATTACATAGGATATGTCCGCAGAGATTACCTGGCGTGCTCCGATGAACGATTTCTGGAATGGGAAGAATACTACGGGATGAATCCCCGCGGCGCAGCTATGCTTGCCGCAGACGGACAGGGGAATTATGCGGATATCGAACAGTTCCCGGCAGGGTATCAGCCGGCATTAACCGCACTTAAGGAAAAATATCCCAACTGGATATTCGTCAGATACAACACGGAACTGGACTGGAACACCGCAGTGACGAATGAAATGCAGGGCGGCAGGAGTCTGGTCAGTGCAAGCTCCCCGGCCTGGGCGAAGGGAGATTTTTACGGCGCCGGATGGTATAACGCATCCAGACAGGCACTGGAAGCCTATATGGATCCCCGGAATGCCCTGCGGGAAGGCGCGATTTTCCAGTTCGAGCAGTTAACTTACAATGAGACTTATCATACGGAGGCAGCACTGAAAAGTTTTCTGGATAATACATTCATGAACAGCAGTGCAAATGCTCCCGGAACCAATATGACTTTTGAGTACATCTTCTATATGATCGGAAAAGAGGATTGCAGAAAGGTAAGTCCCTTCCATCTGGCGGCAAGAGTCCTGCAGGAGCAGGGAAAAGGAACGTCTCCCATTATCTCCGGTACCGTGGAGGGATATGAAGGCTATTACAACTATTTTAATGTGGGAGCAAATGGCAAGAAAACGGAGGAAATCATCCGGAACGGACTGGAATACGCGAAAGCGAATGAATGGAAGGGAGCGTATTTTTCCATTTTGGGAGGTGCAAATCTCCTCGCGGACAAATACATCAATAAGGGACAGGATACCCCGTATCTGCAGAAGTTTAATGTAAATAAGAACAGTGCCTACGGACTGTACCAGCATCAGTACATGCAGAATATCTCCGCGCCGACTTCCGAGGCAGCCAGTGTATTCAGACTGTACAGTTCGGCAAATGCGCTGGGTAATTCCTTCGTATTCCGAATTCCGGTCTATGAAAATATGCCGGGAGAACCGGATCCGACCCCGGTGCCGACACCAACCCCGCAGCCCACGCCGACCCCGGTACCCACACCCACTCCGGTACCTTCCACGAAGATCACCCTGGAGATCCCGGAAGGGTATGATGACACGACCGTGTACATAGACGGCATAGAATATGCAGTACAGCCGAAGGACGGCACAGTAGCCCTGGAACTGCCGGATGATACGGCAGGAAGCGCAACTGTTATGCGCTATAATGAAAAGGGAGTTCCCGTGGGAATGTACGTATGGACCCTAGAATACAACGATTATGCCTATGAAGTGACGGCACAGCCGAAGCTTACGGATCTGCTGACTTATCATGGATTCTCTATCCGTATCACCGACAAATCAGGAATCCGCTTTAAGACCGGCATCAGCGCGGATCTGCGCAAAAAACTGTTACAGACAGATGGCGTGGACGACTACCGGCTGAAGGAATACGGGACCCTGATCATGACCGATGCCAACCGGAAGACTTATCCTATGGTGGTGGGAGGTCAGAAGGTGCTGCAGGGAATGGCTTACGGAACCGATGCTTCCGGAATATTTAAGGACAGCATCTACGAGACCGTGGATAACAGATACCGCTATACCTCTGTATTGGTGGGAATGCCTGCCAGCCAGTATAAAGTGGACTATGCGTTCCGGGGCTACGCGACCCTGACCAAGGACGGACGGGATATTACGATCTACGGACCGACCGTAGCAAAAAATATTTATTCCCTGGCGGAACAGCTGTTACGGATGAAAATATATGAAGAAGGATCAGACGCAGACCTGTATCTGCGGAAGCTGATCCAGGATGCGGATAAGCAATAGGATAGGCAACAGGACAATAGGATAAGACAATAGGATAAGACAATAGGATAAGTAATAAAGGATAAGCAGGATAATAAATTTATGAAGCAATGGCAGAACAGACAGAAGAAAATAGCGTTTCTGGCGGCGGGAATACTGTCCGGGGCGGCAATAGTGTTTACCGGCTGCGGCGATGGCAACACACAGGAGGAACATGTGGTGGGAACCCTGGAAGCACAGCCGATCCTGTCCTCACTGGAAGTGGAGATCGTCAATATGGAGACCAAGTACCGCAAGGGAGAACTGACCAGAGAGGAATATCTGACACTGGCAAAAGATTATGGTGAAATCGGCCGCGTGCGGGAACAGAGAGACCTGCTGGAACAGTCTTACCGTCTCTACGACGATACAGAAGCGTTTGAATTGCTGCAGACCCTTACGGTAAACCTGGTGGAAGAAGAACCACAGATCCGGCAGACAGCTGAGACACTGACAGAGAATCTGACACAGGACGATACTGTAGGAGAGGCAATACAAGCCATGACCGGTGAAGAATGGTTTCGTACACTGATGCCGAAGCTGCGAGAAGGACAGAGAAGCTATTACCTGGACGGTGACGGAGAACTCTATTTTCAGGTGGGATACGGAGCTGATGGCGCGGAAGTAACAAAAGTGTGGTATACTGCCGGCGGGAGAAGCATTTTCCTGCAAAATGCAGAAAATACCCTGAAGATCGTGATCTGCACGGGAGACGCGATAGCGTCTTACTACCTGGATGCCGGAACCGGCAGCATTACCAGGGAACAGGGCACGATGAAAAATGATGTCCTGACAGGAGAATATACCTGTGATATTTCTTCCGGTGAGAACGGTGTAGACCTTGCTTCTCTGTGGAACAGCCGTGGGGAACTGGAATATACCACCTATCAGGGAGAATTTGATGATGAGGGGAAAACTTTGCTGGAACAGCCCGGTGAGGCAGAACTTAAGAAGCTGTTAGAAGGCAGCGGATACCAAAAGGCAGTGCTGTATGCCTACGATGCGTCTACCGGCAGATGCCTGTGGCAGGGACTGGATAGTGATGCGGCAGTGGAGAGCTATTCCTTCGGGGGTGATATGCTGGGATTACAGAGCGTGCCTGAGTATATCCCGTATGAGGCGCAGCCTATGGCAGAACAGAATGTGGAAGAGACTGTCGAGGGAGCAGATGGTGCAGAAGACAGTATAGAACCGGATAGCAGTGAGACAACTGACAACATCGCCAGAGTGAGAGTATTCGACGGCGAGATCCAGTGGTACGATGGAAAATACTGGGTAAGTGCCGGCAAAGCGGCAGATCTCATACAGGAGGATCCTTTCCTGGTATACGAGGAGAGAGAAAATGCTTCCGGAACGCAGGTGGCATCAGCACAGTCTGCGGAAGGGGAACAGCCGGGAGAAAACGGCAGTTCCACAGGAGAGATCAAGGCAGCTGCCGGGAATAAGAATATCGGTACAGTGACACTTGCATCGAATAAACCGGCTGTGGATAATAAAAATAAGACCGGCACGACATCGACGGCGAAGCCTGCGGCAACACCCAAGCCGTCTACGACGAACAAACCTTCCACAACGAACAAACCGTCAACCACGACAAATACAGCGGGAAGTAGTTCCGGAAGCGGCAGCAGCGCGGGAGGAAACACGAGCTCAGGTGGCAATAGCAGTTCCGGAGGTAGTAGCAGCGCGGGAGGAAGTACGAGCTCCGGAGGTGGAAGTAGTTCGGGTAGTGGAAGCAGCTCTAGTGGCGGAAACAGTGGTTCTGGCGGCGGCAACAGTTCCGGAAGTGGAAGTAGTTCCGGTGGAAGCACGAACTCCGGAGACAATAGTAGTTCCGGTGGAGGCAGCAGTTCGGGCGGCAGCAGTTCAGACAGCGGAAGCAGTTCCGGAGGCGGAGGCGGCTCTGACAGTGGCAGCAGTGGTTCGGACAGTGGCGGCAGTTCCGGAGGCGGCAGCGGCTCGGATAGTGGAAGCAACTCCGGCGGTGACAGCGGCTCCGGTAGCGGCGGAAACTCCGGCGGAGACGTAGATATCGACTGGTCTCCGGATATTATGTAAATTAAGAAGTTAAGATGATAGATAAGCTTAAGCAAGACAAAGGGTAAGAGACAGAGAATGAAATTCACACAGACAATCACAGGCAATAAGCGAATCAAGACGCTGTTGGAATCAAGAAAGACGGAAATATTCCTGGTAGCAGTAATCCTGCTCGCCGCAATCTTCGTCCGGGCATACCATTTCGGTGCACCGCCTATCGGCGTGCACCAGGACGAAGCTATGGCAGCGGTGGATGCCAAGGCGCTGGCGGAATACGGAACAGACCGTTACGGTATGCGGTATCCGGTGCATTTTACAGCGTGGAAGAATAGCCAGATGAGCGTATTTTTATCCTACTGTATGGTCCCATTTATTAAAATACTGGGATTTTCCACAGTTACGATACGACTGCCGCTCCTGATCACCAGCTGTCTGGGGCTCCTGGCGTTGTATCTGTTCACGAGACAACTGGCAGGCAAATGGACAGCTATGATCGCGCTGCTCTTCGGAATGATCTGCCCCTGGCACTACATGCAGAGCCGCTGGTCCATCGACTGTAACATGTTCCCCCATATGTTCCTGTTTGCCGTCTGCTTTTTACTGGCAGGACTGCACAGAATAGAAGGGAAAAAGTGGAACAGAGTCTTCTTATATGTGTCCATGGTGTTCTTTGGATTGTGTTGTTATTGCTATGCAGTATCGGACTATTCCGTACCTGTTTTCCTGCTGGCAGTGGCAATCTACCTGCTTAAGAAAAAACAGATCAACTGGAAAGAACTCCTGGGCTGCATTGCAGTCTATGCGGTGATCGTGCTACCGGAGTACCTGTCCATGCTGATCACAGTGCTGGGAAAAGAGACCATCGAGACACCACTATTTACGATTCCCTCTTTTCAGGACAGCGTGCGCGGAGAAGATGTACTGTTTGCCAACTTTTCCTGGTATCAGCTGAAGGAAAATCTGGTATGCTTGATAGAGACCGTATTTTTCGGAAGAGATCAGGCAGTGCCCAGTGCGGTAGCCAAATTCGGACCGGTGTATTATGTGACGGATATTTTCTTCCTGATCGGTCTGATCACAGTAATCTGGAAATTGAATAAGAAGAAACTGCCGGAGAAGTATAAGACGCCTATGTTTATCCTGTTTGCATGGATGGGGCTGGCGGTGATCATCGGTGCCATCACCAGGTATCCGGTGCTGCACCGCATTAATATTGCATTTTACCCGGTGATCATCCTGGCAGCTGTGGGCATGGCGGCATGCATTCAAAAGTGGAAGATCACGGCAATCCCCATAGTTGCGTTATATGGTGTGCTGGGAGTGACGTTTGCTGCCACCTATTTTGGAGAATGGGCGGATTTAAGCCGGATCTACTATTATGAACCTTATCTGAATGCTTTGGATTACGCACATACGATAGAATGCGATGAGTATTACATAGACCCGGATCCTATGGGCGAGGGCGAGTATATGGTGGGACAGATCCTTACCATGTATAGTCACCAGATCGATGCCCGGTATTTCCAGGGTGTCAGCAACGTGCAGGACGGCAGAGAACAGCTGCCCTATGCGGAAAAATATCATTTTGAATACGTGACAGAGGATACCATCCGGGAAAATCAGGGGAAAGATGTAGTGTACGTGGTGAACTATGAACTGATTGACCTGTTTGATGAAGAAGAATACGATATTACTTCGTTCTATAATAACTATTACGTTGTGGAGCCCTATACCAAAGAAAAGGTGGAATAATCAAAGTGAAACTGACCAAACTGACAGAGAAAAAGAAACTTATGCTGATCAGCGCTGCATGTGTAATCGCACTGGCTGTGATCCTGTGGCCGCTACTTGCAATCTCGAAATACAACTACGCTTCGGCAGATGACTGGTCCTACGGAGTGCATACGTATCAGGCGCTCCAGAACCATGGAGGAGTGATCGCATTCATTCAGGCAATTATCGAGACTGTACAGGAGAGCTTCTGGGAAGCGCGTTTTGCCAATATTGCACTGGCAACACTGCAGCCCGGAATCTTCGGGGAACACTGCTACGCGATTGTGGCGTATCTGATGATCGGATCCATCATTTTCTCCGAGATGTACCTGCTGGCACAGTGCATTGGCAAGGAGAACAGAGGCCTGATCCTCCCTATCAGCATTCCGATGATCATGATCCAGCTGCTGTATTGTCCGTTTCCAGAGGAAAGTTTCTACTGGTACACCGGGGCGGTAAACTATACCGGAATCTACAGCTTATCTCTGATACTGATCGGACTGGTGCTGAAGCTTGCCACAAGAGAACTGAAAAAGGTTGACAGAATCCTAAGTCTGGTGATCGCCTGCATTTTGGCAATATTAGTGGGCGGAGACAACCTGGCGACCAGCTTATCAACCTTCTGCCTTCTGGTGTTATTGGAAATTGTATTTTTAGCGAAAAATAAGGATGGATTCCGCAGAACCTGGTTCGTGGTACTGGTCAATATTGCCAGCCTGTGCATTGTATGCTTCTCTACCAGGACACAGACCAGACTGGAGTGGAACTTTGAGGGAGATACCTTGTATTCCCCGCTGATGGCAATCTGGGAATCCTTCGTCAGAACGTTTTTAAATATTGTCAGCTGGACGAACCTTAAGATGCTGTTACTGCTGCTTCTGGTGATTCCTTTTGCATGGAAAGCAGTCCGGAAGATGCATTATACATTCCGGCTGCCGGGACTGTTCACCGCACTGTCCTTCGGCGTGTATGCATCTCAGGCTACGGCAACTCTGTATGTGAACGGCACCATGGGCGGTGGCAGACAGAGCGCGATCCTGTGGTATTTCTATGTGCTGTGGATCGTGGCAAATGAGATCTACTGGTGCGGATGGGCCGCTGGGAGAATCCTGAAACCGGAAAAAAGCGAGAAGGTGGATAATCTGGCACAGAAGTACCTGTTTAGGTATTGTGGCGTTGTAGGAGTGCTCCTGGCGGCAGCAGTGCTCTTCGGTAATGTGCAGCAGACCAGCAGCTATCGCGCTTACCGCATGTGGAAGAACGGCTGGGCACAGGCGTATGGCGAAGGTTGGGAAGAGAGATTCAAGGTGCTGAAAGATGATTCCGTGAAGGATGTAGTGTTCACACCGTTATATCCGGTGGAATTGATCATGTACGCGGATCTGCAGCCGGAGGATGGGTATACGTGGGTGAACTATGAATGTGCTCAATATTATGGCAAAGAATCCATAACTATAGTAAATGAATAGAAGTCATATATTGAGAAAATAAAAAAGCGCAATTGCTAAATATAATTAATATAAATTCAAAACATATATTTAAAAGTCAAATAATGAGAAAAATATGTTGCACAATGCAACGAAAAGTGTATAATATATTAGACACCGGACATAATGCAAAGGGAAAGGACTGGAGCGAATGACCAAATATATTGAGAACCTTAATCTGTATTTAGATGCAAGGAAGATCAAACAGAATTACCTTAGTATGAAAACAGGAATTGACGCCAAGAAGATGTCCAGAATTTTAAACGGTGTACAAGATATTACGGCAACCGACATGGATAAAATTGCGGAAGCTTTGGGAGAAAATACAGAATACTTTTTGCAGGAGACCTTTCAGGTTCCGGAAGAATTTGAGCAGGAACCGGAGAAAATTACCTTTTATGCCGGTGAGCCTGCAAAGGAACAAGAGAAAATAGCCAATACGCTGTTAAAACTGTTGGAAAACATTGACGAAGTGATAAGTGCAAAGGGACGATTCCTGAACATATCGAGGTAATAGACATGACAGCTGAACGATTACGGAAAATAATAGAATACAGTGAAAGATATCGGACACAGATGGATGGCAAGGTCAGCAGATTCTATTCGTTTACCGGAATCAGCGAAGACAAAGACATGCTGAATATTCTTCAGATTGTCAGACCTGCTTTGCGCCAGAAAGGATATATTGTTGCTGAGATGCCGTTCGCGGATAAAGAGATCGGAGCACTATGTTATCAGGGAGATGCTTTTGGGTATATTCTGATTAATACATCGCTGCCGAAGGTAAACGCTAACTTTGCAACTTGCCATGAAGTTTATCATGCATTTTATCCACAAAATGAATTTAAGGCAAAAGCGGAATTTACAGATGACTATTTTGAACATGAAGAAGAATACGAGGCAAATATTTTCGCGGGAATGCTGCTGATGCCGGAGAGCAGCTTCCGGCAGATGTACCGTGTATTTCTGGAACAGTCCGATAATGATGAATTAAGTACCATTATTCGACTGATGAATTATTACCAGGTGCCTTATATGGCAGCTCTGATTAGATGCTACGAATTGGGATTGACACAAAAGTGGACCCAGACCCAGCAGTTGATTGCACTGGATAAAGAGACCATCAAGGAAAAATTAGAAAGCTTATGGCTGGACAGCACCATTTTGGATGCCAGCAATAAAGATGACTATAACGCACTGGAAAAATGGGTACAATTAGTTGGCGCGCAGTTCCAGCAAGATGGTTACTTGAACGAAAGGACACTTTACCAGGCGGTGTTGAATATGCGATCCCTCTATAAAGAAATAAAGGGGGAACGCAAATGACAAAGGGGTATTCGGAAATTCCGGAAAATTGGGCGGCAATAGCACCCTACGTAAATCAGGGGAATATGATACAGGGTGTGCTGTCGGCGAAGAAATGCTTTTTTTATGATACTTGTTCCTTTCGTTATCATGCAAATATGCAGGAAGAGGCGTTGGACAAGTTGCTGAAATACATTCTGCAACAGAATGGAATTATAATCATTACCAGAGGCATTCTTATGGAGCTGGCTTCTCACAGTCATGTTTTGCAGGAGTGTTATGTAGGATATCTGGAGCGTATATATAACTGCGGAATCAGAGTATATGTAATCTATGAAGAGGAACTACAGGATATCATGGATATATGTTTTGCGTCCAGGCAGCTTGTGAATGATTATCTGGTATGGGCGGTCAGAATGGTCAGGCACCCTATAAGTTCCATTGAGATTGCTTTGCAGGAAAACGTGGAATTACAGAAGATAGTAGATGGGAAAAATAAGAATGCGAAAGATTTTTATCCCCGCTTCTTCAGTCAGGTCCGCAGCAAGAAGGAAGAGAATGATAACCTTGGGGAAGAATTGCTTGCTATTTGTCTTCATATTCTATCCAATCTCCCGGAGCCGGATGGTAAATTCTGTGTCATTACGGATGATAAAGGTGCAGCCGGTAAAATAGATGCTTCCTTCCGAAAAACGAATCGTGGGCACCTGGGCAAACGAATTATTCTGTTCAGTACACCGAAACTGGCACAGGAACTATACAAAGAAGGAATTATGACGGGGGCGGAAGAATTACTGCCATTTTTAAGAGCAGGTAACAATGGGACGATTAAGATCTTGGGGACTGAGATTTATGATATCAAAACCCAGGAGATTACGCTGAAATGTGAAGAAGTGGCAGCAAAAATAGTAGATAAAAGTATACATATTATATTGTAGGGAAGGCATCGGTAGGGTATCGGTGCCTTTTGCTAAAGGTATACAGTGCTTTATGGAGTTGCATCGCATCCTTTATAGTGGTAAAATAAAGTGATTTAGTGCGTCAAGGAGGAGAAAACATGCAATTGAAAATAAAAGAGAAAGTAGTCCTTGATTACTCATGGAAAAAGTTAATATATACTTTATGCTTTGCAATGTTTTGCCTGATTGACCAAAGATCCAAGACCTGTTCCGGATTAGATGGGTGGTTGGAGACATTCCGTAGCCTGACAGGTGTAGTGATGGCTATCATCATTATGTCACACTATCGCTGGGAATCCATTCGAAAGCATAAAATACCGTATCTTGTATGGTCTGCGATAAGTATTGTAGGTGGAGTCGTAGCCATATGCTGGGGAAAAAACAATTATTATTTCTTCAATGACTGGATCGTAAGGGTAATAGACGTAATTTTATTCGGGTATATCATAATCTACACGTTCATTCGTGTGGTTATTGAAAAGAAGTATCCGAAATTAAATAAGAAATTTGCTATCATATGGCTAATTATGATGCTGCTTATGATCGTATCCAGAAGTACCTATATCTGGCCGTTTTGTTTCCTTGTGATGTTTGGATGCTTCTATCTGACGGATTACAGTAAAGAGGAAGAAAATGATCTGTTTCAGGGGATGCTGAATGGTATTATCCTTGCATTCTTTCTGATGCAGGGATGGTGCTTTGCATTCAGACCCTACGATATGTGGGACTATAGATATATTGGGGTTTATAATAACTGTAATCTGAATGCTTTATTTTACCTGGAAGTTCTGGCAGCAGTATTTACCAAAATTATCTATGTAAATCGCACCGGAGCAAAAAAGTGGGTTAGAGCCTACTACTGGCTGGGAGCAGGCGTGGTATTGTCTTTCCTCTTCCTGACAATTGGAAGAACAGCCTGGATGACGGCTGCGGTACTGGTTATCATATTCCTGATCAGTTTGAGATTGATACAGAGAAGAAAAAGAATTGTTCTGAACGGTATCATTCTGATTCTATGTATGTGTATGACATTTCCGCTATGTTTTGGTGCAGTGCGCTATTTGCCTCCGGTATTTCATCATCCGGTATGGTTCTGGGGGGAATGGAGCAATGCAAAGGTACATTCCTGGGATCCGGTAGATTCATCAAAATATGTGGATTTTGATGAGTTTGTGGGGAGAGTCAGATATAGTTTTACCAGTTTATTAAAGAATTCACCTTTTTTGATTAAGTCAGAGGCAGCCGAGACAACAGCTACAACAAAGGTAGATGACAGATATGAAAGAGCATATTTCAAAACTGTGTCAGCACCCAGTGCAGCAATTGCACGAAAAACTATCTACCAACAGTATTTCAAGAAGCTGAACCTATGGGGGCATCCTTATGAGGAACAGGGATTTCAATTAACACCGACTACCTGGGTAGGACATGCCCATAATATATACCTGCAGTATGGAACGGATTTCGGAATACTTGTCATGTTATTATTCATAGTACTGATTCTGTGGGCAGCAATCCTTGACATTAAGCGTATTTTGAAAAATTGCCGGGAAGAAGATGTGGCAGCGTTATTGTTTTTGATGATTCCGGCAGTATTTGGAATGCTGGAGTATGCGTGGGGAGTAGGAAGTATTGCTGTATTAATGCTTTTTGTAGTCTGGAGAAAGGCTGTTTTAGATGAAGAAAGATAGTTCCTTTTTGAAAATACCTATAAATAGAATATTTGCGTTGGTGTTATTTGACATTATGTCGATCATAGTGGCATCATTTGCAGCCCTATATGTTCGGTTTGATTTTAGCTTTAAAGCAATACCGCAGCATTATTTGGTAATGTTTGAGGAAATCATACCATACAATTTGGTTGTTACGTTGGTTTTCTTTGTGTTGTGGAAGCTATACAGGAGTGTGTGGAGATATGCCAGTGCAACAGAACTGGTTAATATCGTATTTGCGACAACCTGCGCTGCCGTAGCACAGATTGTGCTGTGCTATGCAATGAAGATTCGTATGCCCAGAAGCTATTATGCCATTTACTGGTTCTTGCTTTCTATTCTGACCTGTGGGATCCGTTTCAGCTATCGTATTCTTCGCATTATCAATACAAAAAGAGTAAGCCTGGCTGGAAAAACAGATAGTCGAAACGTGATGCTGATTGGTGCCGGAGCCGCAGCAAATGCAATTTTGAAAGAAATTGAAGTCAGTCAGTACGTTAATCTTCGGGTAAAATGTATCATAGATGATCATGAAGGATGCCACGGAAAATTGCTCAGAGGTGTACCCATTGTCGGAGGAAGAGATAAGATTCAGGATGCTGTATCACAGTATGGTATTGACGAGATTATCTATGCGATTCCATCTTCTACGACAAAGACAAAAAAAGAGATCCTTGATATCTGTAAAGAGACAGGATGTAAACTGCTGACTTTGCCGGGCATGTACCAACTGATCAATGGTGATGTATCGGTAGCAAAGTTGAAAGAGGTAGAAATAGAGGATTTACTTGGAAGAGAACCGATTCAGATCAATACAGAAGAGGTATTAGGATACGTTAGCGGAAAAGTGATCATGGTCACCGGCGGGGGAGGATCCATTGGCAGCGAATTATGCAGACAGATTGCCGGACATAAACCGAAACAGTTGATCATCGTTGATATTTATGAGAATAATGCTTATGCAATCCAGCAGGAACTAATTCGTAAATACCCTGATTTAGACTTGGTGGTATTGATAGCATCTGTAAGAAATACCAAAAGAATTGAAACTATTTTTGAACAGTACAGACCAAACATTGTATATCATGCAGCAGCGCATAAACATGTGCCGCTTATGGAAGACAGCCCTAATGAGGCAATTAAGAATAATGTCATGGGTACGTACAAGACGGCAGTGGCTGCGGATAAATACGGTACGGAGAAATTTGTACTGATATCCACGGATAAAGCCGTGAATCCTACAAATGTCATGGGAGCTTCCAAACGTATCTGTGAAATGATCATTCAGATGATGAATCAGAAGTCAAAGACAAACTTTGTAGCAGTAAGATTCGGAAATGTACTGGGAAGTAACGGAAGCGTAATTCCGTTATTTAAACAGCAGATAGCAGAAGGCGGACCGGTTACCGTGACGGACCCTAATATTATTCGTTACTTTATGACAATACCGGAAGCTGTATCACTGGTACTGCAGGCGGGAGCATATGCACGCGGTGGAGAGATCTTCGTCCTGGATATGGGTGAGCCAATGAAAATTTTGGATCTGGCGATTAACCTGATTAAGTTGTCTGGCTATAAACCATATGAAGACATTGATATTAAATTTACAGGATTACGTCCCGGAGAAAAAATGTATGAGGAACTCCTTATGGATGAAGAGGGACTCAAAAAGACTGCAAATAAGATGATCTTTATAGGAAAACCGATTGATTTTGATACGGAAGTGTTTGAAAAACAATTGGAACAGTTGATTGTAGAGGCAAAAGAGGAAACCGGAGATATCAGAGGAATGATTAAAGAAATTGTACCGACATATCAATGGGAGAACAATGGCAGGTAGACGAGGATAAACGAATGTATTATGTTCCATTAGCTATCGTAGGCATATGCGCCATTATAGAATCCAAAATAAAGAGAAAGAAAATCCCCTTTTATATTGCGTTTGCTGTGATGAGCTTATTTCTAATACTGCGTTATGGGCAGGGGACAGACTATTTTGGATATTTGGGCAATTATGAACTGTGGGATTATCATAGCGAAATAGGATTTTTGACATTAGAAAGGGTTTTTCACGCAATTGGATGCCCTTTTGAAGTATTTGCTATATTGATTGCTGTTTTTCATATGACATGTACTTTCCGGGCAATTAATCTCTACAGCCCATATAAATGTTTTAGCCTGATGCTGCTATATCCTGTGATATATTTAACCTATTATTTTTCGGCTCTGCGTCAGGGAATCATTATTGCTTTCTTTTTAGGGTTTATGCTGAAGTGGCTGGAGGATGGAAAATGGATCAGATACATTATTGCCTGTATTATTTTAGCGACGATACATAGTGTTGCATTAATGCTGCTTCCAATTGTAGTTATAAAACGAATAAAAAATTACGTTTTTTATATTGGAATTGCAATAGCGGGAATAGCAGGTATCAGTGTTTGCATTTTGCCAACCAAACTTTTTTCGTTTATAAGAATAGGAGCAGTTCAGTATTATTTTGAACATATAGAGATTAGCTATATAGGGCTGGCGGAAAGAATTGTGATGGCAATATTAATTATCTTATTGTACAATAGGTACAAGATAAAGAATATAGAAAACAAACAGGTTGAATTCCTCTATAAGGTATACCTCTATGGAGTCATAGTATCTATAGGATTTTTCCCGTGGGGATTGCTAAGTTCACGACTGGCAGTTATGATGAAAGCAACAGAAATTGTATTATTGCCAATGCTGCTTGCAGAATGCACACAATTTATAAGAAGGGCAGTTATTATCGGCTTAAGCTGCTATGTGTTGGTAATGACAACAAAAAACATTATGTCATATATTAAACAAGGTAAGTATGAGGGATATAATGTAATCAGTTACCCTTACATTACATTGTGGCAGAAAGAGTATGCGAGAGAGATCAGAAGTAAGGTATGGAACAAAATAGTAACAGAAGATTGGTGGAATCTCAGTGAAGAAATTAATTAGTATAATAGTTCCAGTGTATAATGTAGAAGAATATGTGGGAATATGCATAGAGTCTATTTGTAATCAAACATATCGTAATCTGGAGATTATATTGGTAGATGATGGATCTACTGACCGATCCGGAGATATCTGCGATGCCTATGCAAGGAGAGATGAAAGAATCCGGGTAATTCATAAGGAGAATGGGGGGCTGTCAGATGCCCGAAATGCCGGAATGGAAATAGCTTCAGGGGAATATACGGGTTTCGTTGACAGCGATGACTGGATAGAGACAGATATGTATGAAATCCTGTACAAGATATGCGAAAAGGAAGATTTGGATATGGCGTGTTGCGCATATCAGCGAGAAGAAGATACCACTGACGAAAACAGTACAGATAGTGATGATACCAACTGTGATTATGAAATTATGAATTCCGATGATTTCCTGAAGGCTAATCTATATGCAAATACGGAATTCATGATTTCAAACTGTGTGTGGAATAGATTATATAAGACTACGTTAATAGAGGGACTTATATTTCCAAAAGGAAAATGTTATGAAGATATGTGTTATTCAACAGTGGTATTTTTACGCTTAAAGCGTGGTGGCTATATCAAAAAGAAACTATATCATTATCGCATAAGAAAAAATAGTATTACCGGGAAAAGATTGTCTTCAGATTTAGCAGACAATGTTATAACAGATTTGCTGCCTTTGTTAAAAACACGAGCTGAAATATTGTCCGATGCCGGGAAAAAGGAATTCGCGGATGAAGGTACATTTCAGTATTTGTATGAAATACTGAAAATACTGTCCCAAATACATGGTAAAGCAGAACGAAAAAATGACTATAGAAGACTAAAACAAGAAATAAGAAAATATAGAAACTGGATAAACAAGTACGCAAAAAGTACAGCATCTGCACAAAAAAAGAGAATTGCTTTAGGTGGTGGATATTTCACAGATATTTATGTATGTTTAAGGGCAATAAAATATGGAAATTAGTATAATAAATGCCAATTAGGGAAGGAAATTAAAGATGCTAATAATCCGATTAATGGGAGGCATGGGGAACCAGATGTTCCAATATGCCAGGGGAAAAGCATTGGAGAAGCAGGGGAAAGGACCTGTATTTTATGACGATAGTGCCTATGAAGATGACGATCTTCGCAGCTACGCATTACAATCGTTTCGTGTAGCTATAACTAAAGCACCGCAGTCAGAAATAGATAAATATAGACGTATCAGACGTCTGTATTATAGTATAAGATACCATGTGAAAATATCGACTCTGCCAAGCTATCAACACGAAAAAAAAGACTACAAATACGGCAGATATTGGAATTCAGGTTATTTGGAAGGCTACTGGCAGAACGAAAAATATTTTTTAAATATTCGGGAAATTCTCCAAAAAGAGTTTGTATATAAAGGTGAACTGACAGATAAGCAAAAAGAAATTATTCAGGAAATGCATCAGGGAAATTCGGTGGCAGTACATGTGAGAAGAGGAGACTATCTGTCTGAAAAAAATAGATATACCTATGTATGTCTGCCGATCATCTATTATCAGAGAGCTATTTCGTATCTGCAGAATAACATAGAAAATTTGAGACTCTATATTTTCTCAGATGATATTCCGTGGTGCAAGGAGAATTTTTTAGAATATGAGAACTTGATGTATATAGATGAAAGTGTCAGTAACAGTGCACAGACTGATTTTGAATTGATGAGAAACTGTAAACACTTTATCATTGCCAACAGCACATTCAGCTGGTGGCCCGCATGGCTGGCAGACAATGAAGATAAGACAGTCGTGGCGCCGATTCAGTGGTTTTTCAATGAGAAGGATAATCGTGACGTCAGAAGAGGATTACTAAGCGAAAATTGGATATGCATTGACGTTCCTGAAGTGTATTCAAACCACGATATTAAAAGAAAGAAAAACAAAAATGAGTAAAATAGCTATTTTATGTATATGTACCGGACGATATGCCGTTTTTTGGGATAAGTTCTATCACTCTTTTGAACAGAATTTTTTGCCGCAGTCAGAAAAACACTATTTTATTTTCTCCGATGATAAAAAATTGTGCGAATTAGGAAATCCAAAAGTACATGTATCATATTTGGAATCTGAGCCGTGGCCTCTTGGAACTTTGTTAAAATATCACCGCTTTTTAACTTTGGAGCATGAACTGTGTAAATATGATTATATATATCAGACCAATATAAATATGGAATGTATCGAACAGGTAAAAGAAGAGGAATTCCTGCCGCAAGAGACAGATAAACCGCTCTTTTTTACAAGGCATTATGGATACCATAATACAAGAAAATGCTATTATCCATATGATCGAAATAGAAAATGCTTAGCATATATACCATATAACCGGGGACAGATATATGTATATGGAGCCATGAATGGAGGATGTGCAAAGGAATATATCCTCTTTATGAAAGAACTTGATGACAGAATACTATTGGATCTGGCGCATGGGGTGATCGCAAAATGGCATGATGAGTCACATGTTAATCATTATGTGGCTTCTCATAAGGATTATAAAATACTGCCGTCGGATTACTGTTATCCGGAAGGAGAAGGCATGCCTCGGGATACTAGGATAATGGCGATAGATAAGAAAAATTTCTTTGACGTGAGCACTTTTAAAAATGGGGGAGAAGAGACACAGAATAAAATAACGTTATTATATCGAATAAAATGCAAATTGGGACCAATGAGTAAGACGTTTTTGACTAATATAATGTATTGCAGAGATTGTGTTTTAGGTAGAAAAATTATAGATTAAAACAAGGAGAACTGTCAATGAAAGAGAAATATCCACTATTAAGCGTCATTGTTCCAATCTACGGCGTTGAACAATATCTTGAAGAGTGTATTTCCAGCATTATTAGGCAGACATATACGTCATTGGAGATCATATTGGTAGATGATGGCGCAAAGGGGAGAGAACCGTTCATCTGTGATGAATATGCATTAAGAGACAATAGAGTCAGAGTAATCCATAAGAAGAATGAAGGGTTGGTAGCGGCAAGAAAAACAGGCATAGAGACGGCAACGGCAGACTATATTACTTTTGTGGACGGCGACGATTATATAGATCCTAAATTATATGAGAAGATGATGGGATGGATTATCAAAGAGGAGCCGGATCTACTATGTGTAGGATTTACACAGAAAGACAGTGACGAGGAAACAGAATGTGTGCAAATAATGCCGAATGGAATATATAAGGGAAGCGATGTTGTTTTTTTTCAACGTAATATGAATTGCTACAATAATAAATACTATGATTATGGTATTTTCCCATCAACTTGTTTGAAAATATATAAAAAAGAAAAATTAGAGGCAATAATAGATAGTGTCCCAAATAATATTCGGATGGGAGAGGATGCTGCGGTTACATTCCCGTACATATTAGGGTGCCGGAAAATTGTAGTAGATAATTCGATTTGCGGTTATTATTATAGGACAGTTAATAATTCTATGTCCAGAACGGCTGATGAGGGATTATTTTATGGATCATCAATGCTATATAATCATTTGAAAACATTTTATGAAAATACTAAAGATGCACAAATAATCAGACAGTTGGAAATATATAGAATTTATTTGATGGACACAGCATTATCTAATTGGATGTCGACGAAGAAATTGCAAGAAATTCCAAAGGTTTGTACAAAAATAAAAGAACTTGTGGAAAATACTATACTATTTAAAGAAATGCCGGATGACCCGGACATATGCATTCCTGAGGGACTGAAAAGGAAGTTAACACTAATCAGAAAATCAAAGTGGAGGACCTTAGAACTAGAATGGACGGAAAGATTACTATCGTGTTACCTACGTACAACGGTGAAAAATATATTAAGAAGAGCATAGACAGTATTTTGGAGCAGACATATACCAATTGGGAATTAATTGTCGTAAATGATTGCTCCACAGATGGCACTGCTAAGATTGTAGAAGAGTATACACTCAAAGACAATAGAATTCGTTTGGTCAATAATAGTACAAATCAAAGATTGCCGAGAGCATTGAATATAGGATTTGAAAAAGCTACCGGAGATTACTATACGTGGACATCTGATGATAATGCGTATCATAGAGATGCGTTGGAAACCATGGCGGGTGAATTAAAAAAACATCCAGATATTGATTTTGCGTATAGCAATTTCAATGTAATTGATTTGACAGATGGAAAGATTATCGGTGTAGAAAAGAAGAAAGAACCGCAAGAACTTCGTTTTGCCAATACTGTTGGAGCCTGTTTTTTATATAAAAAAGAATTAGCTGCTAAAATCGGTAAATACGATCCCGACTTTTTCCTCGCGGAGGATTATGAATACTGGATTCGAGCATATTTAAATGGAAAATTAATGCATATTGACAAAATTCTATATGATTATGGGATGCATGGTCAAAGTCTGACCAGCACTAGGCAGAAGGACATAGGGAAAGCTACTTACAATGTAAAGAATAGATACTTTACGGATTTACTCAATAAGTGTGAAAATCAAGAAGAAATGAATCGTTTCTTTGACGAGATGCTAAGGCTGCTATCCGATAAGAGTGAAATGAAGAAAGTTCGTAATCAATATTATAAGATGAATAGGGAATATTATAAGTCGGATATAAGAAAAAGATTAGCTAAAATAAGAAATATAATTGTGTGGAAAATAAAACACATTTAATTGTCAGATGTAGTGGACATAATAAAAGAAGTGAGGTAAAGCAGTGGAATATACAACACATATTAAGGCAAAAACAGGGTGGTTTGACATAGATTTTAAGGAATTATATCATTATAAAGATTTGATTTGGCTCTTTTTCAAAAGAAATTATACAACACGTTACAAACAGACGATTTTAGGCCCTTTGTGGCTAATATTTAATCCATTGGTAACTGTAACTTTGTATGCATTTGTGTTTGGTGGATTGGCTGGGTTATCTACAGAAGGTGTTCCTAATTTTGTGTTCTATTTATGTAGCAACTCGTTATGGTCCTTTTTTGCAGCGTGTTTGAGAGAAACATCAAATACATTTACTGCAAATGCAGGTATAATGGGAAAGGTGTATTTCCCCAGATTAGTCATGCCAATTTCGGCAGTGCTTACCGGAATGCTGGATTTGATTATACAATTTGGATTACTAATTGTAATCATGATTGGATATTCTATTTCAGGCACACATTTCAATCTCGGACCGAAATTATTGATGATTCCGATATTAATTATCCAAACGGGAATACTGGGGCTAGGCTTTGGTATAATTATTGCAGCATTAACTACTAAATACAGAGATTTAGTCATTTTGGTAGGTTTTGGAGTGCAATTATGGATGTATGCAACCCCGGTTGTGTATACAGCAGAGCTGATTCCACAAAAGTTTATGAAGATTTATATGCTTAACCCCATGTCTCCGATTATGGAATGCTGGAGAAACGTAGTTATAGGATCGGGTAATTTTTATTGGGGATATTGGTGGATAAGCTGGGGTGTAACAATACTGGTTCTTGCAATTGGAGTTATTTTGTTTAGCAAAATAGAAAAAACATTTATGGATACGGTGTAAAAATATGACAGAGACTGCTATTAAAATAGAAAATTTAAAAAAAGAGTATAGATTAGGCGCAATTGGTGGACAAACATTAAATGCGGAATTACAGAGTTGGTGGGCTCGTAAAAGAGGAAAAGATGACCCCAATCGTAAAATTGGACAGAATGAATCTAATTATGGTGAAAAATTTTGGGCATTAAATGGCATTAATTTAGAGGTTAAACAGGGAGAAGCTGTAGGAATTATAGGCGGAAATGGTGCCGGAAAATCAACATTGCTCAAAATATTATCTAGGGTTACAGCACCTACGGAAGGTGATGTTTGGATTAATGGTCGAATCGCGTCAATGCTTGAGGTGGGAACGGGCTTTCATGGTGAACTAACAGGTCGCGAAAACATATATATGAATGGTGCTATTCTTGGGATGAGCAAGAAAGAAGTAGACGAAAAAATAGAGTCTATTATTGATTTCTCTGAATGCAGACAATTCATTGATACGCCAGTTAAACGTTATTCTTCAGGAATGTATGTAAAATTGGCATTTGCAGTCGCGTCACATCTTGATGCAGAGATCATGGTTATGGATGAAGTATTGGCAGTTGGAGACATGAAGTTTCAAAAGAAATGCTTGGGAAAGATGGATGATGAGGCAAAAGGAGGAAAAACGGTTCTCTATGTAAGCCATAATATGGCAACGGTCAGAAGCTTGTGTACGAGATGTGTTGTCTTGAGTCATGGGAAAATAGTATATGACGGCGATGTAGAAAAGGCTATAGATATTTATTTGGGAGATGTAAAGGGTGATTTATGCACAAAATATGATTTTTCACAATACAATCGTTCAGGGTATGAGAGAAGAAATACTATTGAATTGCTGTCTTTTTGGTTTAGAGAAAAAAGTATTGCAAAGTTTGAGACAAATGAACTAATAAAATTTTGTATTAGATGGAAAGCAAATGAAAACTTTTCAAATGTGAGAATAAGATTTGTAATTGTGCGTGCGGACGGTAATGCTGTGGGAATGGCATGCTCAGAACCGATTCTTTCAGGTCAAAAAGGAAAAATATACGAGAGCAGTTTCTCATATGATGCCTCGAATTTGTCTACAGGGGTATATTCATTTCACGTTATAGCATTTGAAACTAATGAGTATGGTACAATTTCAGACTATGACAAACCAAATTGTAGAATGTTTTTTGAAATATATAATGATGGAGTTCCTAGTATTCAATGGTCAAATCAGTGGTGGGGAAATGTACGTCTTAATACATTTGCCCATGATAAAACAACTATAATAGATGAAGAGGTGGAAACAAGTGAGTAATGTTGAAGTGATGGGTAAGATAAAAATGAATGTAAAACAAATCGTGAAAAGAATAATAAAATATAAAGGCAATGATGACTATTATTATAATCAATTTCAAAAAGTTAGCCAGCAGCTGGAATATTTAAAGAAACATATTGACGCTAAGGATATAAAAAAAGAAACTGGATATGAAAGAAAGCAGCAAATTGAATTGGTTAAATTTGTTGCAGATTTTTTAAAGTCAATAGAGAATATAGATATAAAGCCTTTTTTAATTGGTGGAAGCTTAATAGGTCAGTACAGACATGGAGGATTTATTCCATGGGATGACGATATGGATTTTGGTCTTATAAGAGAGGAATATGAAAGGCTTGTTGATTACTGCAAAAATAAATATTCATATTATATATATGATAAAAAGGATGGAAATTTACAACGATGGATTGACGAATGTACGAAATGCAATGCGGGAAAATACATTTTATTTATATATGATAATCAGATACAAATATCATATGGAACGAATGTATTAGATAGAAAATGCGTTGATTTTTTTTCATATGATTATTATTCTGAAGTATTGCCATTCAGTCGGTATAGCCAATATATAGATGACATTAACAGAAAATTGAAAAATTCTGAATTATCTATAAAAGATAAATACGAGATTGTTCGACAGGAAAGAATCTCTAATAAATTTTGTGTAGAGCATTCTACAAGAATATATTTTGGCTTGGACAATATGGAGACATTTCTACGAATGTTTAATGAGGAATGGATTAAGGAGAACGAAATATTTCCGTTAGTGAAAAGAAATTTCGAAGGATACGAGTTTTGGACGCCACATGATGTAGAAGCCTTTCTTAGATATGAATACCCTGATTATAATAAAATTCCAGATGATGTTGGAATAAAAAAACATAGCTATTGGGATCAATATATAGAAAATAGTTATGTAAATATTGAATTTTATTTGGTAGATGCCTTTGAAATAGCTAATTTTCTTCCATTTTACAAGTTATTTCGAAATGCTGGAGCGTATGCGATATTTGTAGCAGAGCCGCCGGCTATAAATGTTGTTGGAAATTGGTTTGACTATGAAAAGGCATTAGAAATATTACAAAATGAGTGCCTTGAATATAGGGAAAAATGTAATGAAAATGCACAACTTGCTTTTACAACACAAGATGCAAAAAATTTATCACATTATTCCAAGCGGACCAAAAGGGTTAATTGTAGTTACGGATATGGTTTAATACGCAATAGCTATGCGTTTACCAAGCGAGTGGTGGAAGGATTTGATTACAAACTATGTAATGGGCACTTCCAACAAATAATTCTTGAAAAACTTTGTTCACCAAATACAGAATTATTCAATATTGGAATACCAAAGTATTATGGTGTGGCTAGATTAGAAAAAAGTGTAATAATAGATCAATTGAACATTCACACCCAGAAACCCATTTTAGTATATTTGCCAACATGGGATGAATGTTGCTGTGTGGGAACGTTTTATAAAGAATTCTTGGAACTAGGTGAAAAATATTATATTATTACTAAATTGCATCATGTGTTGGAGAGAATGGATGAATATCGCAGCATTCGTACGCAAATAAGAGAATTTTCTGATTTAGTAATTGAATCAACATATTCATTGGCTGATATTACAACAATTGCAGATTTAATTATTGCTGATGCAAAATCAGGTGCTTCATTAGAAAGTATCTATATAAACGAAGATGCCAATGCGCTATTTCTTAGTAATTCATCAGATATAGAAACAGTGTACTTTGATGAAATACATGAGGTGGCACCTATAGTGATTCCGGGAGAAAAGATTGCAAATGTATTGAATAATTGCAATTGGAAATCCTTTAAAGAATCAAGAAAGAAAATGATTGAAGAATGTTTCGGCAAAAAAGATGAGAATTATGCAAAAAGCTGTGCTGATGTGTTAATGGCGAAGGTGCAATTAGATGAAAAGTAAGCATTCTATAGTTTATAGTCGTGTAATTGCAAAATTCACGGGATGGAGTAAAGAATTTGCGGAGCAATAAGGACAGTACTTGGAAAATAGAAACTATGCTTTCAGACAATGTTTCTAATGGTATAGAGGAATGTGAATAGTATAGTCGTTCCATTCAACCTATTGCCTGACAGCCAGACTGCTTTGAGATTTCTCCTGACCAAGGACAACTCGTTAATTAGTTTGCTTTGCTGTGATTTTTTAGTATTGTTCATGAAAGCCTCCTAAGATAAGGCGAAAAGAAAGATGGCGTGATTATGAATATAGGAGTAATACTGGCTGGAGGGACTGGAAGCAGGGTCGGTGCAAATGTCCCAAAACAATTTATAAAAGTACAAAATAAACCAATTTTAGCGTACACTCTTGAAATTTTTCAAGATAATAAAAATATTGATTTGATTGAAATTGTATGCCATAAAGATTGGTTGGATGAAGTTGAAGATATATGTAGTCGATATTGTATCACCAAAAAAAAATGGATATGTATAGGTGGGGATTCATTTCAAGAGTCCACAATGAATGGAATATTCAATTTGAAAGGGAAGATAGATGGAGATGATATTGTTATTCTATCTTTTGGAGTATCACCGCTGACACCGCAGGAAGATATAAATGAGTCCATTCGGTTGTGCAAGATTCATGGAAATGCGATTGCTTCTGCAGATATTGACCTCTGCACCTGTATTAAAGATGATGAGTTTTCTACGACACAGAATATTGTTCGAGAGAACTTGAAAGGTTTCGCAAATCCGTGGACATTTAGGTTTGGTGAATTATGCGCTGCATATGAAGAAGCTGTAAAAAAAGATATTTTAAAGGACCTAGAAGCTCACACGACATCTTTGTATTTTGCCTTGGGAAAGAGGTTGTGGTTTTCTCAATCGACATCTGTGCAGTGCAAAATTACACATAAGGTAGATTTAGATGTTTTTGAGGGCTATCTTTTATTAAAAAAATATAGAAATAAGGAGGAAATGTAATATGATTACCTATAAAGAATTTGAAGTGATTAATACCATGCTGAAGGCCGGAAGTTCAATAGTCGATATTCCGAAGTTTGTATACAGCAATGTTCATTATTATGCTTTCAAATCCCAGAATGAAATTAGTGAGGTGGTAGATAGCCTTGAAAAAAAAGAATATATTCAAGGGGGGATGGTGACTGAGCTCGGGTTAAGAGAGATTGAAACACTTCGTGTTAAAAATGCTGTAATTCTTGCAGCTGGCGGGGATGATATTTCTGCAAAATCTATTTACAATATGCCTAAGGGACTCTTCATGAAAAACGGCGAAACATTGATTGAACGCCAGATACGTCAACTTAAGGAAGTAGGAATAGAAGATATTACGGTTGTTATTGGATATAAACAGGAATTGTATTTTTTTCTTGCAGATAAATGGAATGTTAATATTGAAATTAATCCGGATTTAAAAAAGAACAACATTTATTCCTTGTATATTGCAAGAAAATTCATTGATTCAACATATGTGCTTAATTGCGACAACTATTTTGAGGAAAACCCTTTTTCACAGTATGAGTATAACTCCTTCCATGCAACAGTATATAAAGAAAATGCGCATAATGAATTAGTGGTAAAAAAGAATCAATCAGGGCGTATTTTATCTGTTTCGAGTTGTGCAAAAAGCGGAGAGTGCATTTATGGACATGCTTATTTAAGCCCTGAACTAAGTAGAAGATTGCTTCAGTACATGGAGGAGGAGATTGATGACTTTAGAGTGTCTACACTGTTTTGGGAGGAATTTGTTTCTCGACATATAGATGATCTGGATATATATGTTCGTGAATATCCTGCTGATTTCCTGTTTGAGTTTGATGCTATTCAAGAAATTCAGAGTATCGATGGATTGTTTCTTGATAATGTTTCGGGATGGATCAATGAAAAAATATGTTCTGTTTTAAGTTGTACAGAGAATGATATTAGAGATATTAATGTGCTTCAGAAGGGTCTTTCTAATATTTTGTTTACATTTGTTGTTCGTGGGGAACGATATATATTTCGCTATCCTGGTGACAGTACACAATTTTTTATTTATCGTAAAAATGAATGTGTCGCAAATAGATTGGCCGCCAAGGCACATGCTGACGACACATATATTTATATAGATGAACAAGGAGCTAAAATTTCTAAATTCCGTGAAAATTGTATCAATCTACACGACAAATATTATCGGGATGTAGAACTGATGAAACAAATTGCAAAAAAGATACGCGCCTTTCATGAGCAGGGGTATGATATGCCAAACTGGGAAGAATATAACTACGATCCAGTCAGGGAGACAGAGCGTTTGTTTAAAGAGGCTGCAAAAATGAAGGGAGATCTCTTTAAAATATTTGAAAAAGAGTGGGTCATGATTCGTAAATTGCAAAAATATGCGGATATGGATGGCGTAAAACATACAATGTGCCACAATGATATCAATATCGATAACGTGTTACTAACAGAAGATAGTCTTGATATTATCGATTATGAATTCGCAGGATATAATGATCCGGGCTATGACTTTGGCCGTGTAATAGCAGGTCTTGAGTATGATGTGGATGAGCCAAAAATCAGGGAAATTCTTGAGGCTTATTTTGGCCGCCCGGCAACAGAAAAAGAACATCTTCATTGGATGGCATATTCAGCGATTCACAACTGGTATTATGTTGGATGGGCGTTGTATAAAGAAAGTATTAGTGAGAGTAGCCGTGATTGGATGGTATTTTTCTTTAAACAGGCAAAAAAACTTGCTTCATGGTGCCTACCTAAATATGAAGAAATATATGGGCCAATTGATGAGCCGGACGCTGCTCCGATAGGATGGAAAAAATAAAATATTACAGAGTATTAAGTTGGGTAATATCATGGAATTGATATGAAAATTTTTTACAAAGATCTATGCTTGCAAAAAGTATATAATAGAGTGCACGTAGTGAAAAGGAAGTTAGGGAGATTTTGAAATATGAAGAATAGAGTACAACAGTTTGACAGAGCATTAGAGTGGATAAGTAAAAATACAATTGATGGAAATGGTATTGCGGTGACTTCAAAAGAGCAGGTGATTTATCCGGAAGTAACGGGATATTATATTCCGTCTCTTTTACAATGGGGCGAGCGCGATAGAGCTTGTGCATATGCAAGACATCTTTGTTCAATTCAAAAAAAAGACGGCTCTTGGTACGATTGTCAGGATAAGGATCCATATGTTTTTGATTCTGCACAAATCCTCAAGGGATTAATAGCCATTAGAAGTATAATGCCAGAGGTGGATGGTAACATCATTAAAGGTTGCGACTGGATTTTGTCAAATATGCAGCCGGATGGTAGGTTAGTTACACCAAGCAAGGATGCGTGGGGAGACAATGAAGATTTTTGCTCCGAGCTTATTCATATCTATTGCTTATCACCTATTAAAGAAGCCGGGGAGATTTTCCATAAACCGGAGTATATTGAGAGTGTAAATAAAATATTGAATTATTACAAAAGGGAGAAGATGGATAGAATAAAAAATTTCAGCCTTCTTTCTCATTTTTATGCATATGTGATGGAAGGATTGTTTGATCTCGGAGAAATTGATTTGTGCAGAGAGTCAATGGAGAGATTAGAAAAGTATAGAAATAGTAAGAATGGAATACCTGGATTGAATGATGTTCCGTGGGTATGTTCTACAGGAATGTTCCAATTAGCAATTGTGTGGTATAAGCTTGGAGAATTAGAGAAGGGAAATTCCTTATTTTATTATGCCTTGTCTTTGCAAAACGAGTCTGGAGGATGGTATGGAAGTTATCCAGCACCCGGTTTTATGGCAAAATTTTATATGGGAAGAAAGAAGCCCTATTATTTTCCGGATGCAGAGATCAGCTGGGCTGTAAAATATTTTTTGGATGCATTAGCGCTTAAGGAAAAATTAGAGTTTGAAAAACAAGCACCAACATTTCTTGAAGAGATAGATGATGCGGATGGAAGATATTTGTGCATACAAAATAGCGTCGAAGAATTGATGGAAAAAGATGGACATGAACTTAAAATATGTGATGTTGGTTGTGGAAAGGGAAGATATTTAAAAAAATTACAAAAGAAATATCCTATGAATGAATACTACGTAACAGATTTATCCTCAAAGGTAATGGAAAACATAGAACATGTCGAGGAAAAGAAAATCTGTAGCATGACTAATATATCGTATGAAGATGCCAAGTTTGATTTTGTATATGTATGCGAAGCATATGAGCATGCTATTAACTTAAAAGGAGCATTTGAAGAGTTATTTAGAATACTGAAAAAAGGAGGAAAATTTGTAATCATTGATAAACCTATAGATAAAAAGGGCGAAATGGAAATCGACGAGTGGGAACAGTGGATTTCAGATGAGGATATTAATAGCTATGCAAAAGAATGCGGTGGAAATGTAAGAATCGAGAAAAACATTTCTTATGAAAATAGGAATGATGGATTATTCAGAGCATGGATTATAGAAAAAAGATAATGTATTAGCCAGGAGATAGACAGTATGAAAGTACTTGCAGTGTTTGGAACAAGACCGGAAGCTATTAAAATGTGTCCGTTGGTTTTAGAATTGAAGCAGGCAGAGAATGTGCAATGCGTAGTATGCCTGACGGGACAGCATAAGGAAATGTTGAAGCAGGTTATGGATGCTTTTCATATCGCCGAGGACTATAATTTGGAGATTATGAAAGACAGGCAGACCTTAACTACAATTACAACATCTATCCTTGAAAAGATAGAACCGATTCTAATTCAGGAAAGTCCGGATATAGTATTGGTTCATGGAGATACGACAACTTCTTATGCTGCTGCACTTGCCGCTTTTTACCAGCAGATTCCGGTTGGACACGTGGAAGCAGGTCTTCGGACGGGAGATATCTATTCACCTTTTCCGGAGGAGATGAATCGTTTGCTTACAGACAGAATTTCAACTATGTATTTTGCTCCTACAGAACAGAATCGACAGAATCTGAACAAGGAAGGAATCACCGAGAACATATATGTCACCGGTAATACAGTGATTGATGCTTTTGCAAAAACGGTAAGAAATGATTATGTATTCCATGAAGAAAAGCTGAATGAAATCAACTTCGAACAGAGAAAAGTAATACTTGTAACTGCACATAGAAGGGAGAATATAGGAACTCCACTTCAAAATATCTGTAACGCAATAAAAAAAGTAGCACAAGCACATACAGATACTTTATTTGTATATCCGGTTCATCTAAATCCCAAAGTAAGGGAAACGGTATTCAGTACTTTAAACAACGTGGAGAATGTTTTGCTGATAGATCCGATTGACGTATTGGATATGCATAATCTCTTGTCACGATGCTATATGGTAATGACGGATTCCGGCGGATTACAGGAGGAGGCTCCTCATTTTGGTAAGCCGGTATTAGTGTTAAGAACAGAAACCGAGAGACCGGAAGCAGTGGAGGCAGGAACTGTTAAAGTAGTAGGTGTCGAGGAAGACAACATTTTTTGTGAAGCAGAGAAGCTGATAAATGATTTTACAGAATACAGACGTATGGCTAAAGCAGTCAATCCATATGGAGATGGGCGAGCCAGTCAAAGAATTGTAGCAGCGTTGCAACGGATTAAACAGTAACCCTATTTTAAAAATTAGTGTTATACGAGAGGCGGGGAATATGTATATAGTAATTCCACTGTTGATGATAATTATAATTAGTTTTTATCTAACAATTAAAAGTGGAAGGAAATTCGTAGAAACAATTCCTGTAACGTTGATGGGGATCACTTTCGTACTATATTTGTTCTATTGTATGGATAAGCTTATTTGGGGCATTGGATTAGTAATGATCATCTCTGTGACTGCCCTGCTATTAAGTATGGGAATGTGCAGAACATTGGGATGGAGGAAATGTATCAGCACAATCATAGATCCTGCAACGATAGTATGGGGAGTACTTCTTGTGGTGGTTTTTGGCGTTACGTGGAATTGTAAAACTATGCTCTGGGATGAATTAAGACTTTGGGCAGCATATCCCAAAATACTCTATTATACAGATTCTCTGCAGATGGGGGAAAAGGCACTGCTATTTCCCATGATGCAGTCATATTACCCCGGAATGCCGTTACTTGCCTATTTTTTTGAAAAATGCAGTGTGAATTTTCAAGAATCGATTTTATTTTTTACATATGGATTATTTGCTATATCATTATTAACATCAGGATTGCATCGGATTCACAAAAATAAATATTATATGGTACCGGCAATTTCCCTAATAGTATATTTGGTACCTACTCTGTGCTATAACAATTTAAGCATCAATAATTATGCGGATTTTTATAAAAGTTTATATATTGACCCTATTGTGGGGATGCTGTCCGGCTACCTGATGTATTTATTATGTGAGAATCTGTATACAAGTTGGTTTGACTTAGCTCGATTTGCGCTGGCATTATTTACTATTACAGTTTTAAAAGACTCAGGAATAGCTTTTGCGGTATTAGCTATGATTGGGGCAATATTGATTTACAAAGGCTACAAGAAGAAAAATATATTAAAGACTGTTGCGTTAGCGATCCCTTTTTTGGGAAGTTGGATTTGGTGGAGATATATTTGCGCTATTAATAATGTAACGAAT
>UMIB01010315.1_pt1 | contig 43991 bp, 17 predicted proteins | sample 1965641 | NCBI WGS metagenome assembly UMIB01 (sample SAMEA4836110, study PRJEB28245) | human gut metagenome | biome: gut microbiome; material: fecal sample | place: Denmark | collected 2008
TGCTTGTAAGGCAGACGCTCTCCCAGCTGAGCTAAACTCCCATTTGCGCTGACCTGTTGTGTCGGCCAACAACATTGACTATTATAGCAGACCTTTTTTACTTTGTCAACACTTTTTTTAAAAAAATTTTTATTTTTTTAAAAAAGATTTTTTTTGGTTATTTTTGACTGATATTTATATTTATTTTTATGTTTTTATGGTGTATAATATTACTAATATAAAATGTATGACTTAGAGGAGGAAACACTTATGAAGAAATATATAAAAAAGTTAATTTCAATTCCCTCTATATTGGCGATAAGCATTTCATTGCTTACTGCGTGTTCTGTTCCGCAGAGCGAATCGACTCCTTCTCCTTCGGAGAAATCAGCAAATGAAACCGTCTATGCTTTTGTCGGAAAAGATATACAAAATCCGTATAGCCAAAAAGTTTTTGAGGGTTTTGAAAGTGCCTGCAACGAAATAGGCATTGAAGCGATATACAAAGCGCCTACTTCCGCAACTGCCGACAAACAAATTGAAATTATAAACGAACTTATAGATAATAACGTGGACGGAATTGCCATTTCCGCCAACGATGCCGACGCACTTGAATCTTCACTTACCGAGGCTCTGAATTCAGGCATTGAAGTAATATCGGTTGATGCACCCGTAAATTCAATTTCACGAAAAACGCATATTCAACAAGCCGATCCGGAAGTACTCGGACGAAATTTTATAAAGAGTGCGTATGACGTTTCAAACGGTGAAGGCGGTTTTGCGATTTTAACTTCCACAGGCAGTGCACCGAATCAAAATCAATGGATACGCTATCTAAAGCTCGAAATAGAAGAAAATCCCGAAAAATACAGCAATATGCCTCTTATCGAAATAGCTTACGGCGATGATGATGCAACCAAATCTTACACGGAAACACAATATCTTTTACAAAATGACGCTATTAAAACTATTATCGTTCCTACGACAATAGGCTTGAGTTCCGCCGCCAAAGCACTTAAAGAATCCGGCAAGGATGTAAATCTTATAGGACTTGGTTTTCCGAGTGAATTATCCGAATACATAAAAGACGGAACGTGCGACAGATTGTACATATGGAATACGACCGATCTCGGCTACCTTACCGCCTACACGCTTAAAGCCCTTGACGAAAATGAAATAACAGGCAGCATAGGTGAAACATTTACCGCCGGTTCACTCGGCGAAAAGACAATCACCGCTGACAAGGACAATGCAAGCGAAATAATACTCGGCGACCCGATTATGTTTGACCGCACAAACATCGACTCATTATCGGATATATATTAGTGTAAAATCTCCAAAAAAACACATTTATATGTGTTTTTTTATTTGAAATTATTGCACTGTTCTGCCTATTATGATAATATAATTATACTTATAATTAATTATTCATATTTTCTTTTTTGGGGAGGCACAGAATATATGTATAAAAAAACAATATCAAAAAGATTGAGACTTCCAATTGCCCTGCTTGTCACTATTGCTATTGTTATAATCAGCTATGCCAGTTATATTACCTATGCGGCAAATCAACGAACGATTTCTACTCTTTCTGAAATTTCACACCAAAATCAGACTATTTTCAGTCTTGAACTCGGAAGAGATGCAAAAATCATAGAAAATGCGGCATCTTATATAGAAAAATTGGGTTATGCCTCTTTTGACGATATTCTTACATTTTTAAAGCATAGCCAAATCGATGATCAACAGCATCTTTTAGGAATTATAACACCTGACGGCAAGCTTACCGACATAAACGGAGTCGAAATCGACTTATCTCAATTTCCTAATACAAAAGAGGCTTTTAACAGCGAAGAAACTAAATTCTTTTGCGATTCATATAATGATTTTACATTTCTTGTATGCACTACACCCATAAGAATAGACGGCGAAAATAAATTCGTAATTTTCTCTACATATCTGACTTCCCGATATGCAGATTCAATTTCAACGCCTACATTTGAAAACAAAGGATATTCTTACGTCATTGACAGCGACGGAAAAAGAATTGTCGGTTCATCTCATAATGGTTCATTCGGATTGACATTCGACAATCTGTTTGACGAAATGAGTCAAGCGTCAAGCAAAAATGGCAGTGCCATACAGCAAATGCAAGCCGATTTAAAAGAAGGTAAATCAGACGGAATAATAATGCTTAACGGCATTGAAAAATACATTTATTATACACCGCTTAATATAAACGACTGGTACATACTTACCGTTGTGCCAAAAAACGTTGTGACAAAGTACACAACTCAAATTCTTATATGCTGTTACCTGTTCATCGTATTTTGCTCAATCGTATTTTTCTACCTATTGCATACGGCAATCAAAGCAAAAACCACCAGTCAAAAGCAGCTTGAGGAAATGGCTTACGTTGACAGTCTTACAGGCGGTATGTCATATACAAAATTTGTTTTTGAGGCTGAGAAAACACTGAAAGACAATCCCGATGAAAATTATGCTTTAATTAACCTTGATATAAACAATTTCCAATATATCAATGACTTTTTCGGTGATGACGAAGGCGACAGAGCTTTAAAATTTTTGTGGTCTGCCATTTATAAGCGACTTGAGCCAAAAGAATTGTGTTCAAGAATTTTTGACGACCACTTTGTCGCATTAATCACATACGACAATACTAAGTCGTTAGATAACGCTTGCGCAGATTTCTTTAACTCGCTTAAATTATACAGTCCGGCAGGCGGTGTATATAATATGACGGTATCTGTCGGAATTTATCTTGTGGATGACAGAGATATGAAGATAAATTCAATGCTTAATCGTGCAAGAATAACACAAAAGCATTTGAAAGGACAGTCCTCACAATCGCAATATGCAATATATTCTTCAAAGCAACGTAATGATATTATGATGCAGAAAACGATTGAAAACGGCTTTGAGGATGCTATTAAAAACAAAGAATTTAAGGTTTATTTCCAACCTAAATTCAATATTAACGCAAACAAATTTGACGGTGCAGAAGCTCTTGTACGTTGGCAAAAACCTAACGGAACAATAATTTCACCGGGTATGTTTATACCGCTGTTTGAAAAGAACGGCGATATTATTAAGCTTGACAAATATGTACTTGAAGAAACTTGTGCCAAAATCAGAAAATGGCTTGATTTGGGCTATGACGTTTCGCCAATATCGGTAAACGTATCACTCCTGCAGTTATTGGACGAAAACTTTGTTGAGGATCATATCAAGACGGTTGAAAAATACGGAATACCGCTAAATCTGATTGAAGTTGAATTTACCGAAAGTATTCTTGCAGAAAACGAAAGCTTGCTTATTTCGCTTACAAAGCAATGTAAAAAGCACGGAATTAAAGTTTTACTTGATGACTTCGGCAGCGGGTATTCTTCACTTAATATGCTTAATCTTCTGCCTTGTGACATCGTTAAACTTGACAAACGTTTTGTCGATAAACTGGAAACAGACGATAAGTCAAAGGCCATTGTTTTGAGCACAATATCGCTTGCACATACACTTCAAATGTCGGTTACGGCAGAGGGTGTTGAAACAAAAAATCAATACGATTTATTGAAAGAAATGCATTGCGATACAATTCAAGGTTTCTATTGTGCAAAGCCAATGCCTGAGGACGATTACGAAAACCTAATCAAAGGCTGATAAATTACAGACATTATAAAAGGCTGTCGATTTCGACAGCCTTTGTTTTATATTTGCCCTTTCATCTTAAGCACTCGCTCTACTGCACTGTTTAGTGTCTCTTCACTGATTTCACCGCATTTAACCGCATTTAAAATCTGATTATAACCTGTTTGATAATCGGTCGTTATAAGTAAGTCGTTACCCGCATTTACCGCTTTAACGTATACATTCTCCATATCTGCGACTGCACCCATAGCAATGTCGTCTGTCATTATAACACCGTCAAAACCGCACTCATCTCTGAGCATATTGTGAATTGTCGGCGAAAGTGACGCGGGGTTTTCACTGTCAAGTGCATTTACCGTATTATGTGCCACAAGCACACTGCTTGCACCTGCCTCAATTCCGGCTTTAAACGGAAGCAAGTCGTTTTCGCGTATACTCTCGGCAGTTTTGTCGTCATAAACAGTGCCTTGATGACTGTCACCGCCTACACCGCCATATCCGGGAAAATGCTTTAATACGCTCATAATTCCTGCGTTATTCATTGCCGTTACCGTCTTTGAAACGAAATCAGCCGTAACTTCCGCATTTTGTCCAAGACTTCTGTCATACATATAATCAGACGGATTTGTCGAAACGTCCGCAACGGGTGCAAGATTCATATTAACTCCCAAGCTCAAAAGGAGTTCCGATTTTTCCGTTGCATTTTCAACTACTGCGTCCATTCCGCCCTCATTGTAAATCTCTTGCGGCGACTTGAATTTTTCGGGTGCAAGATTAGGGTTTGAACTTACTCTTACAACCGTTCCTCCCTCCTCGTCCGCACCGATTATAAGCGGTATGTCGCTTTTATCTTGATAACTCTGTATTTTTTCTTTTACTTCGTCTTTTGTAAGTCCCTCAAAGTCACGTCCGAACATCAATATTCCGCCCGGTTTTATACTCATTAAATCATCTGTTTGTTCGTCCTCAACGCAACGCACAAACAGAATTTGTCCGACTTTTTCTTCAAGGCTCATTGTATCCATGAGCGTCGGCTGTTCTGTATCGGATACTTCGTTCTTCACACCGCCGCAAGACGCAAGCATTGCACACATCGCAATAATTATAATTATAGATATTGTTTTTTTCATCACTTTTCCCCTATTTCACATACAACATTCCGTTTTTATCCTCAAGTTCAAAATACGCAGGACGTTCAAGCGGATGCTTGTTCGGCGAATGTAATAATAACAATAATTTGTCATCAAACGTTTTGAAAATCATACCGTGTCCGCCGTCTTTTTTAAACAGCAGTTCGTCACGTTGTACCCAATTACCGTCTATGTCGCCGTTATCCGACACTGCAATAGCCTCTGTATATCCTTCTTCGCCCATACTTGACCATAGCAAAAGTAACGTACCGTCATCACATCTGTACGGAAACGGACCGTCCGTAACGTATATACCTTTGTTTTTCTGTGCCTCGGCAATCCAGCTCGCCTCACTCGCTTTAAACAACAAAATCGGTTCACCGACTGCTCTTTTTAAATCTGCACTCATTTCAATCGCACACATTTCACCGTCATTTACCTGTACCCATTCATGGCAGAAAATCATATACGGCTTACCGCTTTTGCTTATGTATAACGTGCCGTCAAGCGATTCCCAATCCGGCGGTGTAATTGTGCCCTCACTGTGTACCGTGAATTTGCCGTCCGGCTTGTCTGCCTTTAAGACCATAGTTCCGCGACATCTGTCAGCCGATTTGAATGACGCAAACATATAAAACGCGCCGTTGTACGCATAAACTTCAGGCGCCCAATAATGTCTGTCCGCCCAAAAATCTGCCGTTCGCGTAAATATCTCTTTTGGTTCAGACCAATTTTCAAGGTCGTCACTGACGTATACGTCAAGCCCTGTCGCGTTGTCCTCCCACACTTCACTTCCGCGTGAGCCGTATAGGTAATATTTGCCCTCATACGGCAATATGAATGGATCACGTATGTTTATATCTTCTCTTTTCATTGTGTTTCTCCTTTTATTTTTTTGCCACCTCTCTGTCTCTTCGTGACACCTCTCCTCAAAGAGTGGCTTTTGGCTCCCATTGAGGGGAGCTGTCAACACAGTTGACTGAGGGGTGGCATTTTATTGTTATCCCACGTTATCCCATATGAGACAGTCCGCTACTTTCCCTGTACTGCAGTCATAATTTGATTATATGCCCAATGATTTGGTGAAACATCACCGAACGGATTTTCTGCATTTTCCGCTATCGGATTATCAAGCACTTTATTCATCATTGTAACCGCCTCCGCGCGAGTTACTGAATTATCAGGCTTAAACGTGCCGTCCTCATATCCGCTTACGATATTTTCATCATACAACGACTTTATATATCCTGTTGCATAATAATCGTTTGGCACATCTGAAAATTCTGTACATATTCCATCTCCGTCAAATGAGCCGTATTTACTCAAAATAACTGCCAATTCTCCACGTGTTATATCTATGTCAGCCTTAAATGGACCGCCATCGTAACCCGAAATATACCCCTTTTCAGTGGCATATCCGACATAATTCGCATACCATTCATCACCCGATACATCGGTAAAATTACTTGAATACATCTTATTTTCGTCAAAATCAGCCGAACATCTTGCTATAATTGCCGCCGTCTCAGCACGGGTTATTGTACTATCCGGTCTGAACGTGCCGTCCTCATATCCCGAAATATACGCTTTACTTCCACCGTTTCCTGTTTTAAGTCTTATAATACTGAATGAATCGGCAGGCGCATTATATGTAAAGTTATTGCTTGCGTTTGTTAATTCGATTTCTTTCGGTACGATTGCATTTTTATTATCAAGACTGTTTTCCAAATTTGTATCGCCCGACATAACAGTTGTCTTTGCGATATTTGACGTTATTGTTTCGCCCGATACATTCATTCCGATATTTACGTCACTGTCCATTGTATTGACAACCTTAACGATAACGTCACCCGTTTCCTCATCATACACGCTTGACGAATACACAGGACCGTATTCCTTAGGCTTTTTATATGAGCATATAAATTCATCATTCAAATATGCTTTGATTTCATCATCAGTCACTTCAACCTTAACGTCATACCATTCATTATCATTTATATGCACGTTACCGACATACGACTGTTCCGCAACGTTACCGGAAGAAGAACTTACACCGTTTACAATGTGCTGTACCTTTGCGGTTGTATTGCCCCAACCGCCTATATTAACTCTGTAATAATTCAATGCATCATCTGCCGCAACTCCTATTTGGAAACCCTCGCCGCCGCTCAATTTGCGTGCTTTCAGAGTCAAAGTATAGTTACGCATATCAGGGCTTGCATAATAGCATACCGCACCCGTATTATCCGACATTTGAGAAATCACACCGTTATCGTCTATAGACCAGTCACCGTTTGTTGTTTCCCATTCAGACTTATCAGCAGTTACAGTTGAATTTTCCGTTTTTACCTCTATATCTTTAAATTCATTATGTGTTCCCCAACTGCCGACTGCAACACCGCCTTTAAGTGCGTCATCCATTTCGATACCGTTCAGTTTAACCTCTGTCGGCAAAGAATAATTGCCTTGATTATTTGAGAACAGTGACTGAACGTAATAATTCGGTGTAAGAACGTAATCCGAATTATTAAACCAAATCATATCCGCCGCCGACCACTGTGTATTGCCGTACTTCGCAAACATAGGTGCATAGCTCGCCATACGCACAACGTCCGCATTTCTTTCAAGACCTGTCATAAACGCCGCCTCTGACAGTGCGTTATACCAAGCATTACCCTTTGACGCATATTCACCCAAAAATACCTTTGTATTTGTGTCACGTCTGTAATTATCATATCTGTAAGCGTGCTGTCTGAACCAATCGGCTGTTTCATAATAATGCTCGTCCATACGGTCGGCAAGCTCCTCATGCTCATTCGCCCAATTCCATGCAAGGTCATTTGAACTTCCGCTTGACGCAGTACCTGACGTTGTTACAAGGTTAATATCGGGATATTTTTCGTGTATCTGCTTTGCAAATTCTTCATATCTTTCAAAGTAAATATCGCCGTACTGCTCGTTTCCGATACCTATGTACTTCATATTAAACGGCTCTTTATGTCCCATTTGAATACGTTTTTGCACCCATTCATTACTTTCATCAGTACCGTTTGCAAATTCGATAAGGTCAAGCGCATCGTCAATATACGGCTGTAATTTGTCCATAGGAACAAGGTGTTCTTCGTCCGTTGCACTTCCGCTTCGGACTTGACACGCAATACCGCAATTCAAAATCGGAACAGGCTCCATACCCAAATCCTCGCACATTTGGAAATACTCATAAAAACCAAGTCCGTAAGTCATCATATACGGCTCTGTCGCAGACGGATTCCATATGTTTATCATTTCCTTACGCTCCGACACATCACCGATTGTATCTTTCCAGTTCCAAGCCGTATCCATTGTCTGTCCCTCAACGGCACAACCTCCCGGAAAACGCAAGAATTTAGGGTGCATTGCCTCAAGCTGTTCCATCAAATCCTTACGCAAGCCGTGTCCTTTGTATGTATTCTCCGGCATAAGCGATACCATATCTACATCAAGGTCACTGTCGCCTGTATTTGTAACAATAATTCCGCTGCCGTCACTTTCAAGTTCTTCGTCAGCAGTGAATGTAACAGAATACTTTTTCCAATCGTCTTTTGAATTACATTTTATAACGGCAGCAGCCTCATTAAAAGGTTCAACCTCAAAACTAGCCTTATGTTCATCTATTACAATTCCCAACGACACCGTCAGTTCACCCTCGCCGCGTGCATATACCGAAAAATCATATTTTTCGCCATTTTTAAATTTCATTCCGCTGAAAGATGTACCTTTATCGCAATCCCATTCGGTTCCGTCATAAAAACCGTCATTACAAATCATTTCACCTTTCGGAATTGTAATATATGTAGGATTATTTTCGTTCATCGGTTTATCTGTTTTAACCTGTATATTTTCGGCGGTATAATATTTGCCGTCCTCTCTGTTAGGCTCTTTATATATTGAATACAGTCCCCAATTATATAAATGTCCTTCTTTTTCATCACTCTTTTCAAAAGAGCGGTTTTGCACCATTTCCGCATAAAGTCCGCCGTCTGCGGCAGAGTTAATATCCTCGAAGAACAATCCCCACATATCGTCCGAAACATCCTTACTTCTGTCCGAAGCGTCAATATTAATCGAATAAGGTTCTTCCTCACTGCCCGTCACATACAATGTATACTCTCTGTCTACACCCCCATATGACTGCACAAGCGTTACTGTTTCGGCGGTTTTATTATGCTTAATCGCACCTGTTTCGGTGTTTATAAGTCCGAGATTATCTGTTTCATTCCATACAATACCGTCCGCTTGCGGTAAAGCTATACTGTCGCCTGTCACAATCTGTTCATCGTTTATCGCATATGAATCAAGCATAACATCGGCATTTATTTCACCGTCAGCCATAACTTTTAATATTTCGTCCTGTGAAAGTGCGGTGTTATAAACTCTGAAATCGTCCACTACCGCCGACAAATATGCGTCACCGTCATAGTGCGACTTACCTATATAATTAGCAGTGTTTGTAAGTTCGGATATATCCTTTATACCCGACTTACTCTTTATAAGTCTGCCGTTTCTGTAATATGAAACGGTATCGCCTTTAATTGTTATCGCATAGTTTACCCAATCTTTTGCGGTTTCCTGCGTGCAATCCATTGTATCAACGGTTGCACCGTTTTTTATCTCCAATCTTGAAGCACCGCCACTGTATGGTGCAAAGAAAAAGTTTTGGTTTGAGTCCGTACCGAAATCGAAAACTCTGCCCCATGTTGTGAATTTATTAATCTTCACCCACGTTGTAATCGTCATATCGCTTGACAGAATATTATCCGGCAATTCGGCATAGCCGTCCGTACCGTCAAGCAAAAGACCTTTACCCTTGTTACCGTCATCGGTTACACTTGCACCGCCCGACAGTTTCAATTCATTCTTGCCGTTTTGGTCGGCAAGCTGTTTGTTTCCGTCAAACGTGTACTGTAAAACAGGTTTCGGCACATTTTCCGCCGCAATACTCACACACGGTAATGACGTAAACGTCATTGCCAACGCAGACACCACTGCAATAAGTTGTTTTTTCATAATTTCTCCCTCTTTTTATATAAATTTTATTTGTGACTTCTGTAAATACATTCCGCAACATATTGTTCCAATGCATTCCACTCCTCAACACGTCCTTCTTTTATCGCCAAGTCAATCTCCGCAACTCGCCTTAGCATCCAAACAAGCGAATCCTCCGAAAAGCCTTTTGCGCTGTTTATATATTTTCTTGCAACAAACAACGAAACGCCTATTTCCGATGCAACCTCAGCTTGCGGCGCACCGTTCATTAATTTTACACGGAGCATTTTTTCAAATGTCGAAAGCATTAAATATATAAGCGTAAACACATTTTCTTTGACCGTTTTTAAATCGGCAAGCGTTTCCATTGCCTTTTGTGTATTGCCGAGCATAATCGCGTCCGTAAGTTCAAAAACGATAACTTCCATTGACTTTGCAACAACTCTGTCAATATCGGTTTTATATATTTCTTCATCACAAAAATCAATCAGCTTTTTTATTTCATTATTAATGCTCGCCAAACCACTGTCACATATGGTTATAAGGTAATACGCATTTTCTTTTGAAATCTTCTTTTTTGCGTTCAGAAATTGCTTGACAACCCACGTCACAAGGTCAGCCTCACTCAAATAAGTAAATTCAACCACTGTTCCGACCTTTGCCGCCGCCTTATACAAAGCACTTCTTTTATCAACCGATGTTTCATCGAAAATCACGACCGTATCGTCAGATATTCTTTTAAACTTTTCGGTCCAAAATTCCTTTTTTTCTTCTGTCGATGCCTCATCTTTTCCGCTTTTCAACTGAAAAATACCGCTGTCCTTAATGTGTATCAGCTTTTTCTCCGTCATCATCGGAAAGCTTTCCCACGCGTCGTCATATTCCGAAAACGCAACGTCACGGCCTTCAATTTTTATGTGGTTAAAGTCGGGGAATCCGCCGTCCGGAACGCAGTCTTTTACCCTATTAACGTACATTTCACGCAGGTAGTCCTCCTCACCGTAAAACACATATAAAGGTGCTAAAACACCCTCTTTAAGCTGTTTTTTCAGTTTTAACAAATTTCCGTTTTTCTTTTCCGCCATTCTTATCTCCTATTATATATATCCGTTTCGGCACTGCCGTTTTTATGTATTATAAATTTTATATCGCCGTCATAATCAGTACGAAAAACCTGTGCATTTTTCAGTCTTTCAAGTACATCGTCATTCGGCAAATTATATGGATTATTCTCACCGACGCTTATAACCGCATATTCGGGAGTTAATTTTTCAACCCATTCTTCACACGTTGCGGTATTCGAGCCGTGATGTGCAACCTTTAACAAGTTCGTTTTGCCTGCTTTTCCGTCGTCAATCAAATTCTTTTCGGCAAATGATGACATATCACCCGTAAATGTTGCAGAAAAACCGTTATACTCAACGTAATACACATATGAAGTATCATTTTCATCATCACTTAACCCTGTCTTATTTGACGGAGGAATAATTCTTATTGTCATTCCGTTATTATAAGTAAGAAGTGTTTCCTGTGAAATGTAATGCACTGTCGTGCCGTTTTCCCTTGCGGTATTTTCAAGTGCCGAACGCCATTCACTGCCCTCCATATTATCGGGCAGAAATAAATTTCTTACCTTTATATTCTCCATTGCCGCTATAATTCCCTGCACATGGTCTTGATGATAATGACTTACAAACGCACTGTCTGCCTTTGTTATCCCCTCTGTTTCAAGATAATCAAGGTACACCTTTTCACCGGGGTTGTAATCAGAATACGAATTACCACCACCGCCGTCTATAAGCACATTAAATCGGTACGGTGCTTGAATTACCGCACCGTCACCCTGACCGACATTGACGAATGTAATTTCCACATTATTTGTACTAATCACTTCGCCTATTACATACGAAGTCATCAATGCCGCCGCAACAAAAATCGCAATACGCATTTGACTGTTTTTCTTCTTAATATATTTCACTCCCGAGGCAACGGCAAGAGTGTATATAATAAGTAATAACAAATTCGGTTTTGCAACTGTATGCGATACAAGACCGAGTTTATATGAAATTGTCGGCACAAGTTTTAGTATAAACAGCACACAGTCAACCGCCTGTTTAAACAGCGGTGCGGTATTGAATACCGCAAGCATTACAAGCAAAATCGGTGCAAGCACCATAATCACCGTCACGCAAGGCAACATTATTATTGACAAAACAATCGAATATATCGAAACAGCACCGAAAAAGTACGCTGAAACAGGCAAAAGTCCGATTGTACAAATTATGCCTATCGCAAAAAGTCTGCGAATGTATTTTATATGTATAAATTTAAGTTTACCGTGCACACAGTCGTAAAAGTAATATATCATAATTGCCGACAGCACCGACATCACAAATCCTGCGTCAAACAGCATTATCGGATTTGCCGCTCCGACCGCAAGCAACGTTATACCGACTATATCCGGATAATATTTACGTCCGAATTTACTTTCGGTAAATATAATTACCGCTATCATCACAGCCAATCTGACCGAAACGGTATTGTTTGCATTTGCGAAAGCATATATAATAAGAAGAAACACCGTCAAAATATTGCGTGTCCTCTTTTTGAATATGCCCAAAACAAGCGTTATTAAGGACATTAAAAGCATTATATGAAGATACGAAGAATAAAAATATCTTTTCGTACCCGTTTTGGTAAGTATCTTATCAAAATCGTCCGAAAATTCTTTTTTATCCCCTATCAGCACAGCTTTCATTATCGCATTGTAATCGCCCTTGTAATGCTTGTCAATTAATTTTGAAATTGAGTTCTTAAACGAATTGTTAATCGCATATGGTGAATAATCTTTTATCACTTCGTCCGAAAGTTTAACTTCACTGCTGTATGATTTAAAGAAAATCCCCAATTTTTTATAATATTTCTTATAATCAAAGCCATTTCTATTCAATTTTTCAGGAAGTTCGTCGATAAATCCGCTGAAAGTTACAGTATCACCGTATTCCGGCTTATTATCTGAAGTAAGAAGGATTTTATCCCTTACCTTTTCATTATTTACTTTACGCACATCGATTACATATCGTACATTTTCATCTTCTTCACTGTCCTGCGGTATCTCGCATACACGACCGACGGCAGTCACATACCGCCCTTCATACTTATACAAATCATGCGCATTTTCGCTTACTTGGGCATTGCAAAGAACTGTGCCCATAACAAGCGCCGTCATCATAACAAGTATTTTTGTATTGAATTTATGTTTAAAAACCGACACAACTGTCAATACCATTATAAGGGACAAAAGAAAAATTAATGCAAACGCAATGTCTATGCGTTCGTAAATATACACCCCAATCGAAAAGAATACGGCGATTTTAATATATTCAACCATATTTCTTACTCCTTGTATGCTTTAATTATATCAAATCGCAGTTTTCTTTACAACGGCAATGTAACTTTTGTAATCTTTGTAACGCGTTTGTAATATAAATGCACCGATTTTTACAAAGAAACATACTTTACGCGTAATCTGCCTGTAATATTAGGCTGAAATTCTGTAATTTTTGAATTATTTGAATTTTGTACACTTTTACATTATTTCACCTACAAAACGCACTGTTTATGCGACATATTGAACATTTTACCCATCGTTTTATGTTACAAAAGCTACTGTTTTATTACCGAATTGTTACAAAAAGAATACGATACGATTAAAAAAGTGTTGACAAATGGTTTAATGTGGTGTATAATCCTGTTTGTAATGTTTTAGAAATATATTAGAAATACAAATGCAATTTAAGTAATCGTTAAGAAAACTTAAATCATTAGGAGGTTTTATTTTATGAAGAACTTTAAGCATTCACTTATTGCTGTAATAGCAGTAGCAATGATAAGTTCACTTGCAGTAGCACAAGCATCCGGCTTAAACAATTCAAAAACAGAAAGAGAACAAAGAATAAATGCGGCAGCAGCAGAGCAGAGCATAACAATCGCTCAAAAGGATATTACAGACGCAGTTAAAGGTACTGCCGAGATTTCAACAGAATCTACAGAGACTTCTGCTGAAAATACAGCAGAAGAAAGCGAAATCGCGGCAAAGAGTTTTTACCCTCTTGGCTATGTACTTATCTCAAACGGTTCACTTGACGTAAGAGAAACTCCGTCAGACGAGGCTAACGTTATCGACAAAGTCGAAGTATGTACAGAAGTTGAAGTTATGGAAAACTCAGAGGGTTGGTACAAAATAGCTTATAACGGCGGTAAGACAGGTTATGTTCCGAGCGAATCGATAACTCAAGATAAAAACCTTGCAGACGAGGCTAAAAAGAGTTATACTAATTACAGAATTGCTCAAGTTACACTTTCAGGCGAATCTGTAAGAGTAAGAAGTGCAGCAAACACTGACGCAGATGTTATAGAAGAACTTTCAGATGGTACTTATGTATATGTACTAAGCGGTGAAAATGATTTTATAAAGATTTGCTACGGTGATGACTATAAAGAAGGTTACGTTATCAATACTTCCCTTCAATTCACAGGCGAATGGATAGAAAAAGACACTATCGCACAAAAGCAACAGGAAATTGCAGACGCAAAGGCAGCCGCTGAAAGAGCAGAAAGAATTGCCAAGCAAAACGCAGCCGCAGCCAACGTTGCAACATCTGCACCGTCAGCATCTTCACAATCAGAAGAAACACAGTCGGCTCCGTCATCTTCATCAAAGGGACAATCTATCGTAAACACAGCAATGCAATATCTTGGTGTTCCGTATGTTTGGGGCGGTACTTCCCCATCAGGTTTCGACTGCAGTGGTCTTGTGCAGTATGTATGTTCAAAGAACGGTATCAGCGTAAGCCGTGTAGCGGCAGACCAAAGAAATAACGGAACTTATGTAAGTCGTGACAACCTACAACCGGGTGACCTTGTATTCTTCGGTAAGGGCGGAAACATTCACCACGTTGGTATCTATGTAGGTAACGGAAATATGATTCATGCTCCTCAAACAGGTGACGTTGTTAAGATTTCTTCAATCAATACAGAATACCGTATTTCTCAATACGCAGGTGCAGTAAGAGTTTACTAATTCGATTTAATTATACTGTCCTCTCAAAATGAGAGGACAGTATTTTTTTGTGTTATTTTACAGTTAATTATTGACATAAATTTGTTCGATATGATATAATTCGATTATAAATATTGTAAATTACGGAAAAGGAGATGTTGTTATGAAGAAAAAAATTATAAGCCTGCTTTCCGCACTTGCTCTTACTGCTCAAATCGTGCCTTGTGCTTTGGCTGGCAATGACGTGAAAGTGTATGTAAACGATACAGAAATGATTACGGACGCACCTATAATTATCGAAAACGACCGCACCCTTGTACCTGTTCGTGCAATCTTGTAATATCTTGACTACAATGTAGATTGGGACGGTGACGCACAAAAGGTTACAATCGCAAAAGATGAAACTACACTAACATTTACCATAGGGAATTCAGTAATGGAGTGTAGTACCATATATCAAGGCAACCCGATTCCTTTACCAAAAATTCTTGAAACTGCACCGAAGCTTATCAACGACACCACATATATTCCGCTTTCCGATGTTACAACAGCCTTTGAATTAAACATCACTTGGGACGCTGATAATAAGGAAGTACATATCGACAAATACGAAAAAGGTTATTTGACCCCGCTAATCAAATTCGGAATTATTTCAAATGACGATTTAAACAAAAGCGAATACATCACAACTCAAGAGGCACTCAACACAATACAAAAATTTTATACAATGCCGAGCGAGTCGTATTTTAATCGTTGGTATTCGTCTGATAAATTTGAAAGCCTAAACAATATTGATTATTCATCAAAAAAGCTACTTATTCATCTTCATTCCCGAAACTTGCTGACATTGGATGATATAGCAGAATTAAAGCTTGAAGATAATCTTACCAATCTGCAAGCATTGACTTATGCCATACGAATGACGGGCAGTACATACGATTGCAGCTCTCAAATCAAAGAAATAAGACTGAGCGAGCCAAGCGATATTTACAGCACCGCTTACGAAAGAAACTTTATCGATACAGAAGATACCGCAAACGCACAATCGCCTATATCAAGGGTAGATTTTTACGAACTTTTGAATAAAATATTGTTCTTTAACTATTCAAGAGGTGGCGGTGCAGGTATATATACAACAAGTTTATATAAAACATTGCAAAAACAAATTTCATAATTCATAAAAACCTAAACCCTTTTGAGTTTAGGTTTTTATTTTGCCTATTGACAAAATTCGCATACAGAGTTATAATAGTTAGCAAGCTAACTATTAGTATACTAATAATAGAGGTGCTTTATGGATAAAAGTTTTCATTATATGATAATGGTAAACCAATCATTGTTTCAAAAAAAGGTATTGGACGCTCTATCCCCCTATAAACTCACAGCAGGTCAGCCGAAAGTGCTTGACTATTTAGGTAAGCATAACGGTTGCATACAAAAATCAATCGCCACAGGGTGTCAAATCGAGCCGGCAACGCTTACCGGCATACTGTCACGCATGGAAGAAAAAAAGCTTATTAAACGTCAAACAAAGGACGGAAACAAGCGTTCTTTATATGTGTATTTGACCGATGAGGGCAAACGGCTACAAGAAATAGTGAATGATACTTTTGAAAAAGTCGAAAATGAGATTTTGAGCGGAATTTCAGAAAGTGAAAAGGAGCAGTTTATCAACACATTTTTTAAAATATGCAATAATATGACAAATACGGAGGAATTACAGTGACAGACAAAACAGAATTAATTAAACGATACATATTTTTACTTGTTGGACTTTTCGTCAACGGACTCGGCGTAAGTTTTATCACAAAAGCCGGACTCGGTACTTCACCGATTACAAGTATCCCCTACACTCTAAGTCTTGGTTTTACGCCGACAGTCGGAATGTTTACGTTGGTTTTTAATATTTTTCTTGTAATTCTTCAAGTAATTCTTTTAAGACGTAATTTTCAACTTCAAAACTTGTTGCAGCTGCCGATTATCGCATTGTTTTCATTCTTCATTGACTTAACAATGTCCTTGCTCGGATTTATGCAGCCCGAAACATATGCTATGAAAGTTGTATCACTTATAGTAGGCTGTTTAATTCTCGGTTTCGGTGTGTTTATGGAAATGGTCGCAAACGTTGCAATGTTACCGGGTGAGGCAACCGTCAGAGCGGTTTCCGATGTGTTCAGTACCGATTTCGGTAAAACCAAAATCGCATTCGATTCGTCTATGACAATAATTGCGGCAATTTTATCATTTATAATGTTCAAACACCTTGACGGCGTCCGCGAAGGAACTATTGTTGCCGCTATTCTTGTAGGATTTATCGCAAGACTTTTCAAAAAATATATCGGCGGAATAGAAAAAATACTTATTTCTTGATTTTAGTCTTGACATTAGAAGATATTTATGGTATTATAATTGGGTAATTTGCCGATGTGGTGGAATTGGCAGACGCGCGGGACTCAAAATCCCGTGATGGCAACATCGTGTGGGTTCGACCCCCACCATCGGCACCACAGACCTTGTAAACAGTAATGTTTACAAGGTTTTTCTTTTATTCCGACAGAATGTTTGCAAACAAAATTCGCCTGCAAAATTGTATAGGCTGCTACATACTATATCAGACGTTAAATCCCTAATCAAAATCACCGTGTCAATAACCCCACTCACATATTCATCTTTATTTTGAATACCCCAAAACAAAAAAGAAGAACCAAACTAATGGTTCTTCTTTTAAATTGTCATTCTTTTTTAATACTCGCAAGCCGCAAGAAGTATATCATTATATGCCCAATGTGTTTCAGAAACATCACTGAACGGGCAAGTTAATTTTTCAAGAATTTCAGGAGTCATTTTTCTATCAGTAATTCTGTTGATAATCGCGACTGCTTCACTTCTTGTAAGCTTATTATCAGGCAAGAATTCATCATTCTCATAACCCGTAACAATTCCCTTTTCTGCCAAGGCATTTATATACTTTTTGCACCAATCAAGTCTTACAATATCGGTAAATTTATCTTCGCCGTCCAATGGTTCAATATTAATATATCTTGCGATTATAGACGCAAATTCTGCTCTTGAAATCATATCTTCCGGACGGCATAAGCCATTTTCATCACCCGAAATATAATTCTTTTCTACTGCGAAATTGATATAATTCTGATACCATGTACCATCGTGTACATCGCTGAACTTATTAGCATATGTTTTATTTACATCAAAGTCACCGTCAAGCACCGTCAATATCTTCGCCACTTCCGCACGAGTAATTGTATTATCCGGTCTGAATTGTACCACGCCGTTTTCTTCATAACCGCTTATATACGGTTCATGCTTGGTTATCGGCATTTCCGTTGGATTTGGTGTTTGATTTCCGTCATTCGGTTTAGGCGAATTCGTCGGTTCAACTGTCGTTATCGGTGTTTCGGTCGGAGTCGGTGTAGGAGTAGCTGATGATCCTTTATTTCCTCCGCTTGATCTCTTCTTTGTTATCGTTACATAATACTTATGTTCTACACCATATTTGTTTTTCACTGTGTAGACAACAGGATTTTTTTCTGAATCTGTAAAGTCCTGCGCACCTTTTGGCGAATAATCGTCGCCGTGTATTTGCAAAACAGGTTCAACACTGTTAAGCTTTGCACTTGACTTCAACACCAATTTTACATTATCGTCTTCATACTCTGTTTCACCGTACTGTCCGTCAACAGTCAAGCTCTCCAAATACGGATCATCACCACCACGTTCAATATGTACCGTATAAGTTACATCTTCATCGGCTGCCGATGAAAGCGTATACTTAACAGGATTGTCCAAATTACTGAAATCCTGCGCGGTATCGGCACTCGGTGATATTTCATCAGCGTCAAACGTGATTTGCGGTGTCACAGATGATAAATCATAGATATACGGTGATGATATATATATATCCGTACCATCTATCTTCGTTTCACCCTCTTGCACATCAGGCAATGTAAATTCAGTTATCTTACGAGTCGTACGTCTTGGAACTGTGATTTTTGTTTCACTTGAATAATTTGTATCAAAACCATCTATAACAAATTCAATTCTGTATTCCTGCTCACTTTCAGTATTGTAGTTAGTAGGAATATTAAGAGTTGCTGTTGCTGATTTATCTTCAAATGAAATTGTTTTTCCTTCTATCTTTGCACCACCGCTTATAGGCACTGCATACACCTTTACATCTTCAAAGAATATACCGTTCAAGCCTACTGTTACAAGTCCGCCCTTAAACGTTACCGGTGAAGTATAACTTACCTCGTTAATAGTAGGTTTACCATCTCTTGAAATATGTACAGTGTATTCTCTGTCCACATCATCCGCCGCCGATACCTTGTATACAAGTGACTTTGTTTCGTTATCAAAGTTCTGCTCCCCTTCCGGCGCATAACTGTCACCGTCAATTCTGAGATTCGGTGTAAGCTTGCTTATGTCAGTATCATACTGTACTTTTACATAAACATCCTTATCCTGTATATCAGCACTGCCAACTTGATTTTGAACATAGAAATTAGTTATAGTCCTCGTCTTACGTCTCGGAACTGTAACAGTTTTTAGCGGAACATACGATACATTTTCAAATCCGTCAACATCAAATACCAATGTATAATTCTTTGAATTTTCAGTATCATCATTTTCAGGCATTGTTATACTTGCAGACGCACTTCTGAAACCGTCCGTTACATCGCCGACAACTGCATCATGGCATTCAATCTTGCTATTTCCGTCCTCCGATACGGCATAAACTTTCATACTTTCGTTGAAAATACCTGACATTTCAACCTTAACATCACTGCCCTTAAATGTTTCGGGAGCATTTGAAACCGATACACTTGTTATTGTCGGCATACCCGAACGCTTAACTGTTACAGTATATGTTTTTGAAACACCTCCGTCACCTGTCACGGTATATTGTACAGGATTTGTGAAATCCTGTGTTCCCTTTGGTGTGTAATCCTTACCGTCTATATCAACTTTAGGCGTCAACGCCGTTAAATCAGTTGTATAAGGCATATACAACGTGATTGTATTGTCGTCATCATTGATTTCAGCGTCCTTAGTCTGGTTGTTAATTCTAAAGCCTGTAATTCTACAGCTTTCTTTACGCGGTACTGTAACAATTCCCGACAGACCGATTTGTTGTTCTCTGCCGTTAATCGTTATTTTAAAGTCATATTTCTTATCCTCACTTGTATCATTTTGAGGTAATGTAACTTTACCGATTGCATGACCTCCGTAGCCGTCATATTCAAGCATTACCTTTTGAGTTTCTCCGTCACCGCGAGGTACTGCAACAACCTCCATTGTATCCTTAACCTCATCATCTCTTAAATACGGTATAAACTGACCTGTTATATCAACTGTTATATCAGTATCATTAAATGTTTTAGGTTGATTTATGTTTACGTTATTTACCTTGGCAACGCCTTCTCTCAATACATTGATTTGATATACATTTTTTGTTCCGTCCTCTGCAATGACGGTGTATTCTTTTGTACTGTTCAAATCCTGTGCATCTGTAGGTGTATATGATACACCTGTATGACTTACTTTAGGTATTACATTGTTTAAATTCGTGTTGTACGGTACATACAAGTACAACTTATTTCCGTTTCTTGAAATTTCACTTTGGTTTTCCGAAACAACAAAATCTGTCAATTCTTTTCTGTTCGACTTTCTTTCCGGAACGGTAAGCGTTGTATTTCCAGACAAATCCTGTTTTTCACCGCAAGCACTTACAGATAATTCATAAACTCTCTTTGTATCATTATCATTCTTCGGAACATTAAGCGTAGCAATGTAATTACCGGTTTCGTCAACCTGTGCGATTGCAGTTGATATACTGCTTCCTTCAGATTCGCCGCTTACAAGTTTTGCACTTACGGTAATTGTTTTTTCATGGTTTAGTGCATTTGCCGCATTATCAAGATTATCACCGTTAATCCGAACCTGTACTCTGCTTTCCGAGTTTTGTTCAGGGTCTTCAAACGTTATGCTGTCCACTTGAGGTGCTGCCTGTTTTTCAACATGAACAGTATAATCCTTAGTTGTAACCTTATCCTCCGCTGTAACCGTATAAACTACATCAGATGTAAAGTCCTGCTCTGTAGCCGGCGAATATGTCGCATACATATCTTCAAGCTCAACATTCGGCAGCAATGATGTAATATCCGCGTCAAAAGGCATTGTAATGCTTATATTTTTACCTTGTTCGCCCGATATTTTTGTATCGCCTATTTGATTATTGATTGTAAAATCATTTATACCGATAAGTCCGCGCTCTTTTCTCGGGACTCGTATAGTTGAATTAACACTTGTTTGTTCGGTATCGCCGATTTTAGCTTTCAATGTATATATTTTATCCTCTGTATCGCTTGTATTTTCAGGAATATTGATTTCTGCCGTATATGTATCAACACCGTTTACAAGGTCATATGTTGCCTCGACAGGATCAAGTCCGTCATCAGAATAAATATATACCTTTCTGTTATTCTCGTTTTCCGCGTTCTTTATACTGCTCAATGCACGTCCGATTATTTTTACCGTAACGGTAGAAGCCGCACTTGATGTTGGGTTTCTAAGGCTCAGAGATGTAATCACCGGAGTTGCCTCTTTATATATCTTAATCATATAATCGGCAGTCGTTGTACCGTCTTGAGCAGTTACCGTATATTTTGTTCTCGCATAGCCGTTTATATCAACAGTATATTGTATCGGTTTACCTTTGTCATTTGAAATTCTTCCGCCGATATATGTAAGTTTTGAAGGCGTATAATAATCTTGATACTCATGATCATATGGCATATAAACCGTGATTGTATGACTGTCTTCCGATTCATAAATTGTACTTTGACCAAGCTGACCGTCTATTTCAAAATTCGTTATACTGCACACACTTTTATCATAATCGACTATTAAGTTATTTTTAAGTTTTGTTTCTTTATTCTTAACATCATAATATACTTCATAGACAACAGGTTTTTCTGCACTTTGGTTTTCCGGAAGAGTTATCGACGCAACATAATTGCCGTCTGAGTCTTTAATAACGTCACTTTCCAAAACAAGAGGAATATCCTCCAGGCTCTTTACTCTTATTTTAACGTTGCCTATAATTGACACACCTTTAACAGTAAAGTCAACTTTACCGCCTTTATTGTCTTTTTGCGAGCTGTCATAAGTAACCGACTCTACATATACGGAATATAAAATTCCTTCTGCCATTGCACTGTCAACTTCTATTGTACCTGAATAATCATCTTCGCTATAGCCTACACTCATATTATATGAACCGTTAGGAACCATTAAGCACAATATATGGTCGTCGCCAATATAATAATCTGTATCTTCATATGTACAAATATTTTCTGTTCCCTTTGCACCATTCAATGTTGCTTTTACTTGATAAAGATTATCTCCGTTCGCATTTTTAACTGTTGATGTACTGTTTTCGGCAATATTAATATATGTCTTGCTATCTGTAATAAATTCACCGTCACCACCGACTGCAGTTCCGGTAACAGCCGTAAGATTTGTCGGTACACCTGTTATTGTCAGCTTCGTATTCGCCTCGGTATTTACTGCATTTGCACCTATTCCGCCTTGAACATCAAGCAGATTGGCAAGTGGATTTGTTTCTGTTGATTTTATAGTAGGCTGTGGATTGTTTGAATATGAATTTTTTACAGAAATGGCATTACCCATCATTGATCTTAATGTACAGTTACCGTCTATTGTTATATCAACATTTCCCATAATATTTATCGGAGTAGCAGAATTAGACATTTTTATGTCAAGATTCTTCAATGTAACAGGCGGAAGTTTCGTTGCCGAATCAAGGTTAACTATATTTTCTGTTGATGTTCCCATTATTACATATCCTAAATCGTTGGTTTTATATTGTACACCGCCATAGGTTACATAAAGATCAGTTACATAAACACTGCCATTTGAAACATCATAAACATCGGCTTGCTTTTCGGTATGTTCTGAATCCAAAGTAAGATTTACAGTATACGTCACTTCACTCTTATCATTACCCGTTATTTTATACGTTGCTGATGTTGTATTATTAAATTTCATTGCATCTTTTTGAGTAAATGCACCGATAAATTCTATGTTAGGTGTAATATTTTTCAATATAATGTTATAAGGTACTTTTACAGAGATTACTCTGTTCTCATTATCTATAACAGTATCCCCGATTTGACCCGGAATTTTGAAAGAAGAAACACTTATCTCTGTATTGTTTGTACAATTAAATGTATTCTTTGACATCGAATCAACTTTTGAATATCTGTAATATGTTGTACCGTTTTTATATACACGAATCCATTGATTTCCGGCATTTGCATACAAATACAACTTACCGTTTTTGTCTGTACGTGTTTTTATTTTCTTTTCTGCACCTGTATCATTATCAGAAACAAGTGAGTATTCAACATCTTGCTCATCTGTTATTCCGTCAACCGTTGTTTCTACCAAATACTGATTATACTTAGTTGCAGGAATTGTTCCGGAATTATTAAACGCATCAAATGATGGGTCATTATTTGGTGTTGTTCCGAGAGTTGCGTCTACACTTCCGCCATTAATTGTAATAGTGCCGTACGGAGTCTTATTTCCACCGTTACCGATGCCGTAACCTGAGCCGTTACCGACAGCTTTAACATAACCGCCGTTTACAATGACATTTCCGCCTCGGCCGCTTGTTCCAGATGCACTGCCTGTACCGCCTCCGATACCTGCCGCATTACTTTCAGAATCATCATCGGCATATGCGTAAACATTACCGCCGTTGATAAGTACGTTGATACCCGAACCGTCCTTACCGCCTCCGATACCGGCACCGCCATTTCCGCCATAAGCATATACAGTACCGCTGTTTACAGTAAATTGCTTCATATCGCCTATACCGGCGCCGTTTGCAGACTTAAATGTTATAACACCGTCATTATCACCCGAATCTTCAACAATAAGTTTTGAAGTAGCCGTTATACCTCTTACCGCCGCAAGATTTACAGATTGTGACTCAATTTTATTTGTGCCTTTCAGTCTAAGGGTCAGCTCAACATCGTCACCTATCGTCAATGCATTGTTTATAGATGAACGAGATAAAATATTAATATTATCTAAAACAATGGTAGGATTTGCACCCTGTACCACTTCAATTACATTACTTGTTTGACTTGTTGATTGAACTATATATATTTCCATATTCTTTGGAATATCATAGCTTGTTGTACCAACCGTAACTGTTACCATATCATTATTATCATTGTTTTTTGTTATTTTGATATTTCCTTTTGAAATATCAAACTGCGATTTATCATCACCCGTCAAAGAAATATCTTTTGAATTATTAAAAATATATCCATTTAAAGTTGCTGTTACCTTAACACGAATTTTATGAGTTCCCTGCTTATAATGTGCAACTATATATCCGTCCACAACTTCTGCCAAATCACTGCTTATTGCTGTTTCATTTTCGTCAGCTGTTGTTAATGTATATGTACAATTAAGAATATGAGTAGGATAAGTACAGTCACTTGATTTTTCAAAATCAGTTGTTAATTTGATTTTTGTCTGTCCGACAATTTTATTTACAGTTATTTCATCAGGTACAGATAATTTAATTGATGAATTTGCATCTGTACATGTACAACCTGAACCCGAATATTCTGTCAGTGTTGTTTGGTTTTCTATATCGTCTGTACGATATATTTTACCGGCATATGTTACGGCATAGCCTGTTGTATCTTCTGTTACATATACATACAGCTTTGCTTCGCTGTCTGTTACTGTTTTCCATGAGCCGACAGTAACTTCTTTATTTGCCATTTCAACTGCATCCGGCATTGTCAGAACTACTTGTTTAAGTTTATTTCCATACTTATCTTGAACTTTGTCATAATCTGTGCTTCTGAACGTACCATCTACACTGCCGCCGTTTATGTATATATTATTTACACCAAATTGTTCTGTTGTGGGAGTCATTCTTCCCGGTCCTATGGAATAAGTCACCGAAGCATCGGCTGTTGCTTTAATATATCCGCCATTTACGATAATCTCCGCATTAGACTGACGCTCCACACCGCCTATGGCTATTCCGTATCGTCCTGCACTCGCATTTATGATACCGCCGTTTATTTCTATTGTACATCCGCTGACATTACCAGATGTTTTTACACCTCCGCCTATAGCTGTACCTTTCATTCCTCCGACAGCATTAATAGTACCGCCGTTTATTATAATCTTACCATGTAATTGATTTAGATTCGCACCGATTCCCGATGCTTGTGCAGTACCTGTTACATTAAGAATACCATCACCGTCAACAGTCAAAATCGAATAATCCGACTCTATACTATTTGCTGCCACATTAATACCTGCCTTACCTCTTTTTGTAGCAGTAACGGTATTTGTACCGTTTATGTGTAAATTAACAACTGCACCGGATTCAATTATAATAGGCGAACTTGTTGCAGACGTCATCATTACATTTTCAACCGTCAAATCCGCCTTTACACCTGTTTTTACCGTCACAATATTTGTAACATCAACAGAACCGATATAATATGTACCGTCTGTATTAATTGTCACATCACCGTTTTGTAAATCTGAACTTAGGTCTGTTCCGTCTGTCATAGGTGCAACATCATTTTTATTTATATTTACAGTATCCGTTGAATTATCCAACGGTACGTTTGTAGCCGCTATATTTTCTTCCGTACTTTTTTCATTCGGAGATGAAGTTGCCAAAACCTCAGTCTGCTCCGAATTGATTTCTGTTTTGATTTCATCAGCCGACACCGCAAAATTCAATGTCGGTAAAAGCATTGATAAAGCCAATATTATAGAAACCGCTTTTCTTTTCATTTTAATTCCTCTTTTCATATATCTTAACAATGTATAGTTATCCTTATTATATATTTTATAATACCACAAAGCACTTGAAATTGTCAATATTATACACTGAAAACGACTGTTTTTAACACCGTTTCTCAATATTTTTAACAAAAAAGAGTTATGACAAATCAACTCCAAAATTGTTTCATCATAACTCCAATGTCAAATTATAACCAAGGATAATAAGCTTCCAATCTTACAGAGAATCTGTTTCTGATTGCATTAACATCATTATTGTCAATCCTGCCATCCTTGTTTACATCCCAAATACGCGCTTGTTTTACGCCGTTCGCATCAGCATCCTTACCAACAAGATTATTTGCATCAATACCGTTTACTGCGCCGTCACTGTTGACATCACCTATTCTTCTGTCCACAACTAACAAATATCTCTCCATAGTTGAATCGTTGATTTGATATGTAACCTTATACAAGCCTTCTACTCCGGATACGGCACTGACCGTTCCTTTTATAGTATCAGATGTCGAACCGTCATTTACATTCACGCCCGGATCAACAAATTTATCAAGACCGCTTGTTATTACAGTATATTTGTTACCGTCTGCATCAATGTTATTTATAGGATTATATGTAATATCGGCACTGCAGTCCTTCGGCAAATAGTTTTCACTGAATTTGTGATTTGCCTTTAGGTAATCCAACGCTTCTTTCTGCCATTCCGCATCATGCGTCGTATCCTTATAAATCATAGCAGCCGGTGAATTACCCAAATTAAATGTATATGTAACATTAACAGTCATTGTTGCACTGAAAGAATTGTCTAAAGTATAGTTGCTGTTTGCAAGTTCAATTACTATATCATACACACCTGCATTTGTAACACTGTTAAGTTTTGTTTCTGTATCACGTTTAACGTATTTTACGGAATACAAATCCGATGCCAAAGCTTCAGTCGGTGTAACCTTTGCGGTATGTTCGTTACCGTCATAATCAACTACATTGTCTGTAACCGTAAAATTAACTGTTTTCGGCGTAACCGTTATTGTTTTCGATGATGTTTCATCTGCAATATAGTTGCCGTTCGGGAAAGTAATTATTATATCATATACACCGACATCCGTAATTTCAGTCAAGTCAGTTTCTGTACCTTGCTTACGGTATGTTATTGTATATTTACTGTCATCATACGGTGCGTCAACCGTCATACTCGGTTTGTGCGTCTTTCCGTCATATACCCAGCTTTCATCCGTTGTAAAGTGACCCGATTGCGGACTTATTGTAAGTTTATTATCATAATCATTTCCGATTGAATACACTATATCATTATCAAGTGTAATTTTTATCGTATAAACATCTGCATCGGTCGGATTTTCTACAGTTTCACCCTTTGAATTAGTATATGTAACTTTATATCCAACATCTGCGGGATCAGAAGAAACAGTTGCCTTATGACTGTTTCCGTCATATGTAAATGATGTATTTGTTACCGTAAAGTTTACATTTTCACCTATGATTTTAATTGTACATTCGTCATATACCGTTTCATAGTTAGGGTTTGTTGTATGCACCCTTGCAGTATATATACCGCTTGAAACAGGCACATCGGTTGTGTATTCACCGCCGTTTCTGCTATACTCAATAACATATCCTGCCGCAGGCGGTGTTACCGTTACGTCAGCTGCCGTAAGCGGGTGAGGTAATTGGTCATATTGATATTCTTTGTCACCGCTTAATGAAATTGACGCACCTTGACGTTCAATTTGAATATGCGTATCACCCTCACGTTCCGATATGATACAACCCGATACATAAACATCAATATAATATGTTCCGGCATCTGTTACAGACGAAAGATTATCTTTACCATATCTTATAATCGGTACAGCGTCTGTCAGTTCGCCACCGTTCAAATCATAACATTTAACTGTCGCTGTATAACTGTTTCCGTCATATATAATATTCTTGGGAGCAGTTACATTAATCTTGATAGATCTCGCTCTTATATTAATCTTAAATGTAACATCTCTGTATGTACCGTCTACATTACTTATACGGATATTCATATTAGCATAATATCCGGCACTTGTCGGAGTACCCGTTATTGAACCGTCCTCGTTGACAGTAAGACCTGTTGGTTTAAAACCCGATATAAATTCAAAACTATATCCGTCATTGCTTCCGCCGCTCATTGTTATTTGTGCTGAGTACGGCTTATATGCCTCACCCATAGGAAGCGACGTTGTATCTACGCTAAAGTCAGCCGCATGAGCACATACACCTGCCATAAGCATTGCTATCATTATAATCAAAAATGCAGATATTTTTTTCATTTATTACACCTCTTTTCAGTTAAATCAATTACACAGCTTATTATTTTAATTGTTATTGCATTTCCGAAAGCATTGTCCAAAGATACGGACAATGCCATTGGAAATGCAATAACACAGGGCGATAACCGCCCTGTGTCATTACATTGCTTTATTTATCGCATTTATTATAATTCGATATTTATTAAGCAGCAGGAGTTGCTTCAGGAGCTGTTGTCTTTTCAGGAGCAACAGTTGCTTCAGGAGTTACTGTTGTTTCAGGAGCAACAGTTTCTTCAGGAGCTGCTGTTTCTTCCGGTTTTACTGTAGGAACTACTGCATTTGCGCCAACCATTCTTTCATTTACTGCAAGAAGAATGTCTGCCTCTGCCCAGTGACCTGCAATGTCATTAGGAGTAAATGTTACGATTGGTGTTGATTCTACAAGAACTCTGTTGATAATTGCAACAGCTTCAGCTCTTGTTAGCGGTGAATATGGACCGAATGTACCGTCTTCATAACCTGAAACGATATTCTTGTCAGCAAGAGTTTCAATGTAATCCTTAGCCCAATCATTTTCAGTTACATCTGTGAAGATGCCATTGTATGAAATCAAATCATATCTTTGAGCTCTTGCGATAACTGCACTGATTTCGCCTCTTGTGATTGTATCCATAGGTCTGAATGTACCGTCTTCATAACCGCTTAATACATCCTTATCTTCAAGATAACCAATGTACTTGTTGAACCAAGCGTCTGAATCAACGTCAGGGAATGATGCTTGATACATACCGTCAGGTAGATCGTCACCATAGCTTAGTCTTGCAATCATAGCTGCAAGTTCGCCTCTTGTGATGTTGTTATTTGGTAGGAATGAACCGTCATCATAACCTGAAGCGTATGGCTTTGTATATTCTGTGTTGATTACAGGTGCTTCTGTCGGCTTAACTGTTGGTACAGGTGTTGGTGTTGCTGTAGCTTCTTTAACAGTTACAGGAATATTCTTAACTACGCCGTTAACCTTAACCTTAACAGTTGCTGTACCCTTACCAACCAATGTGATGTTACCGTTTTCGTCAACAGTTGCTACATCTTCATTTGATGATGTCCATGTTGGTTTAGCTGTTGAGCCTGTTACAGTAGCTGTAACTTTAATCTTATCACCTACAACACCGGAAACAGTATCCTTATCAAGTTTAATTGATACGCTGCGTCCGCCGCCGCCGCCACCGCCGCCGGCTGTTTGAGACATATAAAGTGTAGTTTCTGTTGAAAGTGTGAATGGATATGTAATAGCTGTCTTACCTGCAAGATCTGTGAAGTATGCCTTGAACTTGCTTGGCTTAGCTGTAAGAATCTTTGTATTAATATCGTTATCACTTGTTGCTGATGTCTCGTTTGTATAGATTTCAGCAAGTGGGCTTGTTGAAGTATTTACTTTGTAAACTACAAGGTGGTTCTTGTATGTTGTAGCGTCTGCTGTTGATGCAGGAGATGCTGCAAGTGTTTCTGTAGCCTTATATCTTGCAGAAACAGTATATGCCTTACCATTTTCAAGACCTGTAAATGTTGTTCCTGTCTGCCAATCTGTTCCGTTAATTGAGTATTCAATATTATCACCCAAAGGACCTGCTACAACAATGTTGTTTGTCTTTTGGTTAACACTTACTGTTGGAGCTACAGGAGCCACTTGTGTACCTTGAGTAATCTTACCTGTTCCTTCAACTGTCGTATTTGCATCTATTTCTGTTTTACCGTCATCTTTAACCAATACATAGTTGCCTGATACATCTTCTTCACCTTCTCCGACCTTAGCGAACTTAAAGTCTGAGAATGTTACCTTTTGAGCGTCACCAACTTGTTCAGGTGTAGCAAATTCAGCTTTAAATGTTAGCTTAACCTTATCAGCATCAGTAGCTACAATAGCATCTGTTGGTAATGTTGCTGATGCATTTACATTATTATCACCATATGCTTTTGATGCCTCAAATGTGATGTCTGAAAGTTTGATTGGTTTTTTCTTTGCTGTTAGAGTAATTGGCTTAGTCTTTGTTACTGAGCCTTCTGTGTATGATACTGTTATTGTTGTATCTCCATAAGGAAGCTTTGCAGTCTTATCAAATTCGTTACCGTCTTTATCCAATAGCTTGTAGTTTGTAACAGGAGCCTTTGTTGCCGAAGCACCTGTACCATATACTGCATTAACTACCAAACCGCTAAAGTCAGGTGTCAAATCAGGATATGTGTATGTTACCTTTGTAGGACCTGAAATTTCTATATCTGAGAAAGCTTCTTGAGTTACGCTACCCTTAACAGTTACTGTTGCAGGAGTGAATGAATAGTTAGCTGCATCTGTACCTGTAAGAGCCTTTTCTGTAACTGTTACATCAGGAGTACCCGGTGTCGTTACATCATTAGCTGCATATTTATATGTAAATGGAAGTGTTACGTTATCTCCATCAACTATAGATGAATTATCCTTAGTTAGTCCCAATGAGCTATCAGCAGTTACATCAGCTGTAGCATTAGGGTTAGCCTTAACTGCAGGAACTTTTATAGCATCAGCATTAACTGTAAGAGCCTTTGCTGTAATTGTTGCAGCTGTCTTAAGTGTACCGTCAGCATTAATCTTATCTGTATCCGGTGCAAATGTGTACTTACCGTTTGTTTCCGGTAGTGTAGTTGTTAGTTTAATCTTCTTATCTGTGCCTACATTTTTATCTGTATATGCAAATGTACCTGTAACTGTGTATGAGTCAGTACCTACAAATGCTGTAGCTGAATCCTTAATTGAAATTGTAGGTAGTGTTTGATCTGCAGGAATAGTTAATCCGCCATCATATACCTTTGTAATTGTTGCGTCTGATACTGTGTAGTAAACTGTCTTTGCAGCTACAGTAATCTTAGCTGATGAAGTAAGTGTTTTACCGTCATAGATAAAGTCAACTGTCTTATCTTTCATATCAAGTGTGATAACAGGGTCAGCATTAACTACTGTTTCACCGATTTTAACTGTAATACCGGCTGCTGCCAAATCAGCATATGAGATTTTGCCTGTTGAGTTATCATCATATGTAACATTCAACTCAAGGTCATCTGTCTTAAGCTTATCGCCATATGTATAAGCTGTCTTTCCACCGCTAATTGTTGCACTCTTAATCTTCTTTGCACCAAGTGTAGCAACTGAAACTACAGATTGTGTATTGCTACCTGCATTTGTGTAAACAACGTAAACCTTGTGATTACCATCAAGCATAGCTTCTGTAATCTTTGTGCTTGCTGTTACAGCTGTTGCTGTCTTAGCTTCTGTTTCGCTTGTTGCAATTACAACTTTGTAATTGCTGTCAAAGTTATCAAATGCTACATCAGCACCTGTTGTTTCTGATGCTTTCTTAGCTTTTACAACGATACCTGTTGGGTCGAAGTTATCATCTTTGTTGTATGATGTCTTAGCAGCATTGTTTGTTGATGCTGAAATTGTAATATCATCATAATCTGATGTTACTTTAAATGGTGCACTCTTAACTGTTGTATCAGACTTAAGTGCTACTACAAAGTAGTTGTCGCCGTGAGCATATTTGTCAGCAGCTGTTACCTGAGCATTAACGGTACCAGCAGCATCAGATTTGTAAATTGCCAAGTCATTACTGACATTTTCATAGTTTATGAATTTAAGATCACTAACTGATGTACCATTGTTCTTTTCAATCGTAGCAACCAAATTCTTGAAGTCGATTGCTGTACCGTCATAAGCAGTTGTCGGAGCACCGCTTACTGTAATCTTTGTAGTCTTAATTTCACTAACTGTTAATGCACCAAGGTCGCATATAAAGTTACCAACGATTGCATATATGTGCTTATGGTTTACATCAGGTGTTAGTGTTGCAGGAATAGCAGTCAAGCCTGCATTGTCTGCTGCTGTAATACCTGCTGCACCATACTTATATGTAACAGTATCACTTGTACCAAGGTCTGCGTGTGAACTATCGTCATAATCGAATTGCAACTTCACATCCGTAGTAAATGCCTCACCTACAAATTGAGGTGATTTCGTTGTACCTGACTTAATAGAAATACCTGTCTTCTTAGCTGCACCTGCAGGGAATAAATTAAGATTTCCGGTATAATCCAAGTGATTCTTTAGGTTACTTTCCGGTGTAATTGTTCTATCTACATTCCATTGAGCCAACCAATTAGGATTAACACTCGAACCGGTTTGAATAACAAAGTTTGCCGGATTCAAAGCCGCCTGAACAACTGTTGTTCCATCTGCCGGTTTCTTTATCAACCTAAATGGTACTGCTAAGATATATACAGGATTATTATTCAAGTCGTCCGTGAAACCGAATATATTCGTAGTTATATCTCCTGATGTTGTTATACTTGTGTATAGTAGCTTAGGCTTGTCCTCAGTCTTAATTGCAGAAGTTTCTCTACCTGTTGAACCTCCTACCTCAGCCGCAATATTTGTTACGTCCCATGTATAATTGTTATATCTTGGATCTAACTTTTTCATAACAGCCGGTTCGTAAGCATTATTTTTCATCTGAGCGTCACTGACATATACCGGCTTTACATATTCACTGGCATACTCTATACCTGCTGCGATATTAAAAATACCACCGGCTCCGACCCAATCATATGCATCTGCATTTGCATAATCTGAAAAATGTGATGTTCTTCCGGGATCACCTGAAGCTGTTGTATCCATTTTCTTCATATCAGACAATGAAAGACCAACCCAAAATATAGTTCCGTCAGTTGCTCCGGCAGTCCATTCCGATGTATCCGGAATTGCCTGTTCAGATAATGTATCTGTGCTCTTTCCTGTTCCAGTTCCCAAATACACCATATTTATTTTGCCACGTGATGTACTGGACTCTGAAGTATCAGTTGCCAACACATTTGGTACCATCAATGTTAAAATCATTGACAGTGCCAAAAAAGTTGAAATAATTTTTCTTAAATTCTTCATAAACTAATCTCCCTCTTTTTATTATTTTGATTGTAATCTATTATAAAATTGAGATAGACCTACTGCAACCTTTGAAATAATCTCTGTGGCATCGATATTATTTACAACCTTGTTTGCATCAGTTACTGTATCTGCAATTCTAAACTTGTACAAAGAGTTTACACTGCTCTTTAAGAAATATGAATTATTACTAATAATATTAGTAGCATCGATATTATTTACGGTCTTATTCGCATCCATGAACACATCACCACGATTTGAAACAGCGATTACTTTTCTTGTTTCTTCTACTTTATCACCTGTTACAGAGTCTATAAATGAATATTTCATATCATATATATCAGGTCTGATATCATATTGTGTAAATTCAGTAAATAAATAATTATTTCCTTTTACGTTTGCTGTTACATCTTTTGGTTGGTCTGTACTATCGTAGTTTACAAATCCTCCCTTAAATGATGTCATTGTCAATGTGATATTTACATCATTAGAATTAACAGTTTGTCCCAATGCGTCTGTCGCTGTAAATCCAACATCTCTAAAATCACTTCTTTGGAATACAAATATTGCTGTTGGGTCTTCGTCTCCGTTATAAACTGTATTACCTGTTACATAAGATGACCAAGCTTCTGTATAATAATTCAAATTAGATGTTACACCACTAAATACATGTGTTGATTTGAAATCATTTATTGCTGCATCTTTATCCGTAATTGATGTATCTTTCATAATTTCACCAACCGGTGAGTTACCATAGTTCAAAGTGATTTTTGGTGTCACAAGTTGTTGAACATGGAATGTATATGTTAGAGTCGGTGCATCTTTATCTGTACCTGCTTTTGTTGTAATAGTGATAGTATTTTCAGTTTGTCCCTTATTTGTAAGAGGAGCCTTAATTGTGTATGTACCGTCACCATTCTTTGTAGGTGTAAGAGTTGTACCGTCTGATGCTGTTATTGTTGTAGTATCAGGATTTGTAAGTGTTACATTAAACTGAATGCTATCAGCATCAACATCCGGAACTCTTACATAATAATCCTTAATTGCAGGAGTTTCAGCATTATCAAATGCTACATCATTCTTATACTTGCTATCCTTAAACGGTAATGCAGTTGAATCAACTGTTGAACCCTTGACAGAATTAGCTTTTATTTCTTTAATCGAAGGGTCATTTGCAAGTACTTCATAAACAATGTTTCCGCCAACTTTGGCATCTGTATATTCAGCATAGCCTGTTGTCTTACCATCATAAAGTAATACCGCTTCTGTTGTTGTTGACTTAACCGAATCAATAACATAGTTTGAATTAGCTTTTAATTCAACAGCAACTACATACTTACCAACCTTTGTAATGTCAGTAACTTCACTTAATTCACTCTTCTGAATATTTCCGTCAGGAGTAGCACCTGCGTCGGTCCATGTGTAATACTTAATGTCATATTCGCTTTTTCCGACTGTATTGCCTGTAGCATCAACTACAGTGACAACAGGGTCCTTACGAGATGAACCTGCTTTTTGTTTTTGAGTATCAGGATCTACATTTACTGTAAGTTTTGCTGATGTTACTTCAAATGTTGAATCCTGTACACCGATTTTATAACCGTTTGCATAAGTTCCGGCATTATCAATAGAAATTGCTATTGTATAAACACCGACATTTTGAATTGTTGTTGTAGCATTATCCTTATCTGTTACAGTTGCAGTAAAGCCTGCCGGAAGCGTTTCATTTGTTGCAATATCGCTGTTCGCTACTTTTGTATATGTAGTTTTGCTTGCATCATCATATTTAATTTGATAAATATTGTACTTAGGCGAAATAACTTGTCCTGTATATTCAGCATTTGCATTTACAAGCTCAACCTTCAAATACTTAAACCATGTTGCATAATAAGTTTTATCAGCGTCTATTTTTGTATCCTTATCAAACTTAGTACCGGTACCGTCAAACGCTGTCTTCCAGCCGTCAAATTCAAATGTACCGTTTGTTGGTTCTGTTATATCGTATCCGATTGAATCACCTTTGTATAGAGTAATTACACGAGGAGATGTATCATTACCATTAAGATCCAAGTTCTTGTTAAATGTAACATTAACTTTGTCAGATGTCGGAACTGAAGGATCTATATCCCATTGTGCATACAATGTTGTTTCATATGCAGTATTTGTACCTGCAATTTCCTTTAGTGCATCCTTAAGTGTCGCTTGGTCTATTTTTGTTGTCGAATCAACAGTTACACCGCTGCCATCAGCTTTTGTGTTCCAACCTTTGAATACATAATGTGTTCTTGTTGGTTCATTTGGCATCATATTGCCAAGTGTATCACCAAGATATGGATATACATACTTTGGATTTGCATCTGTCACTGCTGCATTTGTTTTGTTTCCTGTAACATTACTGTCAAATGTAACCTTTACACCATTGTTCTTAGGAATATCATCCGGAATAACATTTTCTCCCGGATTTACATTTGCAGCTGCCCAATATGCGTATAATGTTACTGTTGTAGGAGCTGATGCCTCACTGCCTTGTGCCGCAAGAGAAACATCATTCAATGTAGGATATTTTGCTGAAGTAACAAAATTACCTGCTCCGTTAGGTTTAGTATTCCATCCTATAAATACATAATTTGTTTTTGTAGGATTCTGTGCAGGATCTGTATAGTTTGCTGTAGGCGCACCCACAACGTCATTATATGTACCTACACCACCATTTACATCATATCTGATTGTAATATCCGACAGCCATTTTGCATAGTAATCAGTATTACTGTTTATTGGCTTTGTCTTGTCAAATGCCGTAGTTGTCATTGACAATGAACCGCCTGTTACTGTACCTTCATACCAGTTATCAAACGTATAACCTTTGTTGGTCGGTGCTGTTACATCATAGCCAAGAGAGTCACCCTTGAAAATTGTTACTGTCTTAACGTTTGTACCACCGTTGCCGTCTTTGTTATCATTAAATGTTATTGTTACTTTATCATTAGCATCAACATTATCAGCAATATCCCACTGTGCATATACAACCAAGTTGTATTTGCTTCCATTAGCCGTTACACCGTCAAGTGTTGTTGTTATTGCTGTTGCATCTGTAAATGTTGTACCTGAGCCATCTGCTTTTGTATTCCATCCTACAAACTTATAATGTGTTCTTGTAGGAGCTTCCGGCATCAATGTACCAAGAGCATCTCCAAGATGTGGATATACATACTTCGGATTTGCATCCGTTACTGTTGATGAAGCACTTCCTGATGCATTACTGTCAAATGTAACTTTTACACCATTATCATTAGGTGTTTCATTACCCGGTAATTTACCCGGTGTTACAGGAGCATCTGCCCAGTATGCATACAATTCTACCGGATTTGTTCCACCGGCAGCTGTTGAAACATCATTTAATGTAGCGTAATCAGCTGCAGTAATGAATTTACCTGAACCGTTTGCCTTTGTATTCCATCCTACAAATGTATAATTTGCTCTTGTAGGGTCTGAAGGTGCTGCATAAGATTTTGAAGGTGCACCTTTGTCTGTAGCAAATGGTGCTGCCGGAGTTGTTCCGTCGTTAATGTTAAAGTTTACGGTAATATCAGATTTATATGTTGCCTTTACCGTTATATCTGAATTTACTGTTGTTGTCTTATCAAAATCTGAACTATCAGCTGTATTTACCCACTTATCAAAACTATAATTTGTTTTCACCGGTGTTGTTGGCATTGCATCGCCAATCGAATCACCTTTACCGACAGTTATAGTTGTCGGAGCAGTAGGTGATGTTGCATTGTCATAATCAAATGTTACAGTTACCTGATCTCTGCCTGCATATGTCCAATGTGCATACACCGTTTTATTATCTGTTAAAGTAAATGGCGCTTTATCAGTAGTATCGGATTCTGAAGCCGCTCCGTACCAACCGTTAAATGTGTATGCATCACCTGTTGCTGACGTCTTTGTCGGAGTAGGCATCTGATATGCGTAAATTGTATCACCTCTGACAACCGTCATAGATGCAGGTGTTACTTGTGCGTCACATCCTGTAGGACTAAATGTCAATGTTACTGCATTGTCCGGATTCTCCGGTGTCCACATTGCATAATAGTCAGTATTGCTTGAAATTGTTTCTGCCTGTAATTGTGTATTTGAGTATGCAGTGCCTGAGCCGTCTGCTTTTGTATTCCATTCTTTAAATGCATAATCTGCTCTTGTAAATGTCGGAATATCACTTGATTTCAAACTTGAACCGGCACTAATTATTTTGTTTGTTGTGTTTTCTGTTTGTCCATAATTCTCATGGAATGTTACTGTTACATTCTGTACCCAATGAGCATAAACATCGGTGATTGAAGAAACGTCAGTTGCAGATGAAGTATTTGTACCATCATCAAATACGATTTCATCGCCACCGTTTGCTTGTGTAAACCAACCCCCAAACGTGTAACCAGCAGGTATTTCAAAGTCATCGCTTGATGTACCAACTGTTGGTTTTTGTGATTCAGCAATCGTAGCACCGGCTTTTGGTGATACTGTAACATCCTTGGTTGTCTGTGCACCTGATGGATAGTTACTGTTGAATGTAACCGTGTGACCTGCTTCATATACCGCATACACATTGATATCATCTGTAACCGTTGTATTTGAATCAAATACAGGATCCGATGTAGGATTTGCTGTTGTTGATGTTGTATATCTCAATTCTTTAAAATACATTCCTGTTGACGGTGAAAAATCTGCATCTGTAGGAATATCATCTGTCGATATAGTATTACCCTGAGCAACCGACACAGTCTTAACTGCCGGAGCAGTTAATGTATCATCATTATAGAAATTAACTGAACATTTTTTAGGGAATAAAGCTAAATCACCTTCATAATCAAAGTGGTTCTTTAAGTTATTAGCAGGAGTTATAGTTCTATCTGCGTTCCATTGCGCTCCCCAAAGCAAATCCTGACTTGAACCAGTCTGCAAAACAAAGTTAGATTGATTCAATGCCATTTGAATTACTTTTGTACCAGCTGCCGGCATTTTAACTAACCTAAACGGAACTGCCATTATATATATCGGATCATCTGTAATATCATCTGTATAACCAAATATATTAGAGTCTGTTCCGGCTCCGGTCAAGCTTGTATATAACAGTTTAGGACTGTCTGCACTGTCAATCTCATTCGGCTCTCGTCCGGTCGACGTAGCAATTTCTTGTCCGAAAGTTGTTCCTGCATCCACTGTATAATTATTATCAGCATAATGCTTATCTAATTGCGATAGGGTATTAATATAAAATGCCTTATTTTTCATTTGGACTTCACTTGCATATGCAGGCTTAATATATTCACTTGCATATTCTATACCGGCCGCAATATTAAATAGTCCTCCCTCAGTCGACCAATCATATTCACCGCTATTGGCAAATGTCGAGAAGTGAGACTTCAGTCCATCACTAGAAGCCGTTGTATCCATAGTCTTCATTCCTGAAAGTGTAATACCTATCCAGAATACTGTACCATTAGTTGCATCAGCAGTCCATGTACTTGTATCCGGTAATTTTTGTGGTGACAATGTATCCGCATGTTGAAGGTCTGTAGGCTTTGAATATGGTGTTGTACCTAAATATACCATATTAATTTTACCTCTCACAGCACTTGTTTCAGAAGTATCTGTGGCAAATATATTAGGTTGTACCATTGTCAACATTAAAGCGATTGTCAATATAATTGACAATATTCTTCTTGTTTTTCTCATTTTAATCTCCTTTCTTTATTCATTATGATAATTTATTATAAAATTGAGATAAACCTTTAGCAACAGATGATATTATCTGTGTGGAGTCAATATTATTGACTGTTTTATTTGCATCTGTAACTGTATCTGCTATTCTAAATTTATATAAAGAATTAGCATTGTCATTTTGGAAATAAACAATATTACTTGATATATTGGTAGCATCAAGATTGTTTACTGTATTATTTGCGTCAATAAGAACATCTCCTCGTTTGGAAATTGCAATGATTTTTCTTATCATTTTTACATCTTCATCTGTAATAGGATCTTTAAAGGTGTATTCCAAATTATACACATCAGGACGTATATCAACATTTTTAAATGCCTCAAAAAGATAATTATTACCTGTCCCATTCTCTGTAATATCTGACGGCTTATCTTTGCTGTTATAATTGACAAAGCCACCTTTAAACGATGTCATCGTTAATTTCAAGCTAACATCACTGTCATTAACTGTATCGCCTAAAGAATCATAAGCTTCAAATCCGACGTCTTTAAATGCCTCTCGCTGGAATACAAACATAGCAGTTGAATCTTCATCTCCATTATAGTCACCGCCATCTTCTCCTTTTCCAACATAACTTTTCCACGCATCTGTATAGTAATTCAAATTTGGTGTCACGTCACTAAAAATGTGTGTTTTTTTAAAATCTGCAATTGCATTATCTTTATCAATTGACGTAGGATATTTCACATTATCAGACATAATCATACCAACCGGAGAATTACCAGGATTTAAGATAATCTTCGGTTTCAGCAATCTACGGATATATACCGTATATGTTGTACCTCCGGCTGTAATTGTAACAGTATTATTATATCCGTCGTTCACAGTCTTGTCCAATTCAGCAAGATCAAATAAATCTGATGAATACTTTTTAGCGTCTGATGCTGTCACGTTGACGCTTGCCGAATTAACAGTTACAGTCGGTTTTTCGGATGAACTTACGTCCATTCTGATTTGTTCCGTTTCATTAGGAACACTTACATAATACGTTTTAGTTTCCGCTTTAAACTTATCTTCTTGTAAAGTCTTGTCCGATGATAAATAATAAGTTGTATCCGGTGACGGAGTTGCTCCCGGATCTGACGGAGTTTCTCCCGGTTTTACCGCAACTATATTATCTATTGCATCATTTGTTCCAAACAGACTTATATCGCCGCTGAAATCAAATAAATTTTTAAGGTTAGTATCATCCGGAGTCGGATGTGTCGTAGCAAACCATGATGCATAAGGATTTGTACCGTCACTACCGGAACCGATAGCAAACGTATCTCCGCCTCGAACCATACTCAATACAGTAGGATTCTGGTCTGCCGCAGTTTCATCGGGAGCACTCAAAAGAACGAAAGGCAATTTCAGCAAATACTGCTTTGAATTACTTGCCAAGTCTTTAAATCTTAACAGCGAGTCCCCTTTAAATACCACACCCACATAGCACATTTTCCAGCCGTCTAAAGCACGTTGAGCAGCTTCTGTGCTATTTTCTCTATCATTTAACGCAGTATCTATATCACATTCACGAACAGATGTAATCTCATATTGTGTATCATCCCACCAAGCACTGCTGTCACCTGTTGAGCTCAGGTTTCCCTTTACTAGCTCATCATTCCAGCTTTGTTCTGCAGTTGAAAATGCAGTTGTTTTATCCCAATACGGCTTTACATAATTCGGATCATATTCAAACGCTACATCTAACGAATAAACACCGTCAGTAAACAACGGTAAATCGTTTACATTTTCAACGCCGATACCTACCCAAAATTCAAGCGGATTGGTTAAGTTTACATCATCTTTGCTAAATCCCGCTTTACCGGGGCTTGCATCATTTGGTGTAGAACCTCTGCCCATAAAATCTACAGACAAAGTTCTGTTTGTTGCCTGTGTTTCTATATTTTCGTATTCATCCGCAGTAGCAGGAATACTAATCATACATACAGCACACATAGATAGTGACGTAAATCCTGACACTAAGCTTTTGAGAATCTTATTCATTACGCACCACCTCCATCATTAGTATAGAACTGAATTATTTTTTTAGCACGTATATTATTTGCATCTATCAAATTCACCGCTCTATCTTTATTTACATCGCAGATACGATATCTATTGAGCAATCCGCCAACATCATAACCTGTAACATTTGTGTTGTTAGCTAAATCTGCACTGAATCTGTTTCTTATTCTTGAAACATCTTTTGTATCTGCTTGTTTATCGTTATTGACATCCCCAAGAGTATTAAGCAAGATTAATGGTCTTTTTATTGAAACGATTGAACCGTCAAAATCTGCAAACGAATAAACAAGTTCATATTTATCAGGTCGGATTCGTTCCGCATTTAATTCGGATATTGTACCGCTCGACGGCAGATTGATTGTCTGTGCATTGACAGATGAATAATCCGTAGAACCGCCATCTTGATATGCCGCATTTGTTTCCGTTAAAACATTAACCGTTATCTTTTTGGTGACATCGGTTACCGCTCCGCCAATCGAATTAATAACGCTTTCATATCCCGGGTCTGTAAAAGTTCCCGAATTCAAAACAAACAATGCTGTATCATCCAAATCATAATTCACACCCGACGCCCAAGCTTCACCGCAATAATTTACACCCACTGTCGCACCTGCCGGCGTATATCCTGCAGTAAATGTATAATCATTTTTGTCAAATTCATTTTTAGCCGTCGCCTTATCCGTTATTGCCGTATCACGCATAATCAAGCCATACGGCGAGTTACCATAATTAAATTTCATCAATTTGGACTCTTCTATTTTTCTGTAAACGTGAATCTTATACGACCTTGTAACTCCGCCTTCATCAGGATCGTCATTAGGATCATCATATGTCATCGTCAATGTAAGCAGGTTATCAACAGGGCTGACATCAAGCTCTATATCCTCCGACTTATAATAATTATCCGTTGCGTCCTCCGTTGGCGTGGTCAATGTATCAGTTACAGAATTATGTTCACGCGAAAGAGACAGCGTCGCATTTTTTGCTTCATCTCTAAGTTTGAACCAAAGCTTTACTTTGTCAACACTATTTGGCACTGCAACATAATACTCACGTTTTACAGGGTCAAACTTTACAATTTTCCAATTCTGATCATGCAAATCCTGATCATTGTCATTTGTATCTTTAACCATAAGTTCTGTCGCTCTGAGTTTCGCTCCAAGTGACTCTTTAAAGTGAGCCGTTATTTTAACATTTTCTGCCGGCATTTCAAATGTCGTATTAGCCAATGTGCTGTCTGCGAATGTCACATTACCGGTTTCACAGGTCCATCCGGTGAAAACGCAATCTTCTTCGGGAGTTGCTGTTATTGAAACAGCTTCACCTTCACTTGCAGTATATAATCCCGAGTCCGTTTCTGCTTTACCATAATTTACATTATCAGAAACAAGCTCTATTTTATATGTAGGAGCTTCCGTAACTTCAAAAGAGATTTTAAACGTTCGAAGGACTCCATCATTTGATATAACAGAAACTGTACATTCATAACTTCCTACATCAAGACCTATATTAGTTGTTATATCAAAGTCTACACTTTCACCTTTTTGTAAAATCTGAGGCAACTTTTTGCTGATGGTAAATGCTTCTTTATTCCCATCTTTGCTCAAAGAAATAGCAGCTGTCAAGCCGTATATATCGGTTGAGCCTATATTTTTAACAGTAAATGAATTTGTTTGCAAATCATTATAATCATACCCAACTTGTTTTTTGTCATATGTAAAATCGGGTATTACATCAATTTCATCTCTATCATCACCGTTGACAACCAAATACTTAATCTCAACTGTGTTATTATTCTCATTTTCAACATTTCCGTAGTTTGTATATGACGTTGTTGAAAGTGTACCCCTTACAGTTACAACACTGCCAACCAATGTAGGGTCTCCGTCAATAACATCCCACGAATCAACTGTAAAGGTCGAAAGCTTACCTATTTCAGTACCGTCGTATCCATCATATGTTGTTCCAACAAAATCAGAAAGTACAGGAAGCGTTACAGTTGTCGGCAAACTCACACCCGCTTTGATAGGAAACATTGCCGATTGCAAATCCGAATAATCAAAAGTATAGCTGTCTAAATAAATATTTTTTCTCGGATTTGTACTGAATTCAGTATACGGTCCCGGATTTTTTCCCGGTTCCGTTGATGATATTTCAAACTTACCGGCTTTACTTCCAAGGTTTATAATCTGTGCAAGTTTCTTTTCAGAGTCTATTGCAATATCAGCCTTTACAGTAATTGTTGCCGTTCCGTCATCATTTACAACAGCATTATAACCCGACATTGAAGAATCAATAAGTTCTCCGCCCGGCATTCTCACATCAAATGTTGTACCTACAGGAATTGTGTTCCCATCTTTATTTTTAACTGTTATTGTCAAAGTACCGTCATCAGCCGTGACAGCACTTACAACCTCCAACTCTTTTGGAAGCTCACTCTCGTTATCAACAACATTTCTTATAAAGTTGACATCAGGGCTGTCCTTTACTGTAAGCCACGGATAATTAATCGATATTTTGTTTATATCCGCAATGTGTCCCAAAATTGTATATTTACCTACCACTTTGTTTTTGATATCGTCAGGTATATCAAGCAGCTGCGATGTTTCAGTGCTAAGCTGGTACCATCCGATATTAAACTCCGGTACTCCGCCGTTTGGAATATATTTATCAAGTATCGGTTTTGCTTTTGGTGCAAGTTTCAAATCGTCTATTGTTGCAGGATAATCCGCCGCACCGGTCCAATACGTCAAATTCTCATTTTCTGCCGTGAAACCAATCAAATTAATCGGCGTCACATGTATTGTAACGGTTATATCAAAATCATCATTGTATTTTTGAACAACCGTATAGTCACCTTCTTTTGGATTCCACGAAATCGAGCTTAGATTGCTTGTCGTCTTATCCCACTTAAACACTGCCGGTCTTTCGGAACCGTCTGCATATTGGAGTGATATAATCGACATTTTATCATTTATGAAATCAAGTAAATCATCTGTTGTACCATTCTTATAGATGTCATAAGAAGTAACTGTAAGCTCCTCATTCAGTGCCTTAACATTTGAAAGTGCCGCTTCAATCTCAAAATTACACTCAACATTTTTATCGGCTCTTGAGTACCATTTAACATCTCCGTCACTGCTGTCGATATAACCTATATGAACACCGTCATCATCTG
>UMIB01030690.1_pt1 | contig 39614 bp, 34 predicted proteins | sample 1965641 | NCBI WGS metagenome assembly UMIB01 (sample SAMEA4836110, study PRJEB28245) | human gut metagenome | biome: gut microbiome; material: fecal sample | place: Denmark | collected 2008
AATTACTCTCTAACAACTACACTTTTATGGTACTAAATGGCAATTGCCTAACAGTTGTGGTAGCGGAAGGCTACGGTGGTCAGCTGCCATAAGTGGATTTTCATGACTTTTTGGCAAGCTTGTGTACTGTAGTGGCCTCCACCGAGTTACACTTCCGGGCATTTCATTTATTAACATCCGCTGCCAGTCACGACTTGAAGAAAACAGTATAAAGTGGTTCTGGTGAATGTGGAATGCTCTTAGGAAAAGTTAGAGAGTCAGAATCTCCGTTAAAGGAACGAAGCGAACGTGTTTGAGGCGAACGCCGAGTTTGAGCGTAGTTCCTTTGCTTTTAGGAGATTCTGGCTCTCTTAGTTTTTCTTAGAGCATGGAACCTGAACCAGAACCACTTTATACTGTTTTCTTCAAGGATCGAGAGGCCAACTACGTCAATAAATTAAATCCCAAACAAATTTAATAGCCCACCACCTGACTAAATGCAACCACGCCGAACAGCATAAACAACACCAGATAAATTCCCAGTAATACTGCGAATATGATCAGCTGTGCTCTGCAGAAGTTTCTCCGGTTAATATTACCGTTACTTTCGAATGCCCATACAAAATACATGACTATTCCAACACACGGGATCAGTAATACGATCAATGTCAGTATCCAGTCTTTTAGATCCATTGGAGAGTTGTCTGACTGCTCATTTCTGTTCCGGCTGTACTGCTGGCTGTAATCGTATTGATTGTCCTGATATACGAATTTATTATCCTGTGAATCCTCTGATCCGGTTGCTTCCGGTTCTGGTTCCGCCTTCTCTTCCGGCTCTCCTGCCGGTTCTTCTGTTGATTCACCGTAACTGTAGACCTCGTCAGCGGTTACCTGCTTATTTTCTTCATCCATCTGTCATTCTCCTTTGCCTTACTTATTTTTGCATCTATCTTATCATTTCAGGGCTCCGAACGCAACATCCATGAACAGGCGAAGCAGATTATAGTGGTAATAACTCATTGGCGGCTGGTCCGGAAAATACCGATACATACGCCACACGTAGTAAATCACCATAAGAACCACACACACGACACAGCCTGTCTTAAACCATTTTCCAATCAGCTTCTTACAGATATAGCGCTTCCATGCAAATATCACCACACCTGCTGCGAATGCATAGATAAACGGATGCATCTTCCATGCTCCCTTGAAGTCCAGATGCAAAAGCCGGATTCCTGCTCTTGTAAGTCCGCATGCCGGACAGGGAAATCCCGTGATCCAGACCAAAGGGCAGATACCCGGCAGAAATTGACTTCCAAATACAAAATAGGCGATTATAAATATAACCGCCCATTTTGCCTTCTTTATATCATTTTTTAATAATACAAATCCGTCTTTCAATATCTTTTTCATCCTGTTATGAGATAACTTTCTTCGGACATTTTACTGCACAGGCACCACAGTCTTTACATTTCTCGTAGTCGATATGCGCAATGTTATTTTCCACTGTAACAGCTTCAAACTTACATGCTTTCTCACACATCTTACATCCGATACATCCGGCTGTACATGCCTGCATAACTGCTTTACCTTTGTCCTGTGAATTACATTTTACCAGATGCTTCTGATCATATGGCACGATCTCGATCAGGTGTTTTGGACATACAGCTACACATTTTCCACATGCTTTACATGCTTCTTTATCTACAACTGCTACACCGTTCACAATATGAATTGCATCAAATGGACATGCCTGAACACAGCTTCCGTCTCCAAGACATCCATAAGAACAGGCTTTCGGTCCGCCATCCTGCATCATGTTGACCATAGTACAGTCGCTCAGTCCGTGATATTCATATTCCTGTTTTGCTTTTTCACAGTCTCCGCCACATTTTACAAATGCAACTTCATGTACCTGTGCACCTGCAGCAACGCCCATGATCTCTCCGACTTTTGCTGCTACCGGAGCGCCTCCGACCGGACATCCGCCAACTTCAGCTTCTCCTTTTACGATTGCTGCTGCAAGTCCGGAACATCCGGCATAACCACAGCCACCGCAGTTATTTCCAGGAAGAACGCCCAGGATGGCTTCTTCTCTTTCATCTACCTCTACCGCAAATTTCTTACCGGCAACGCCGAGGAATACACCAATGAATAATCCGGTGCCTCCTACGATAACTGCCGCAAGAATAATACCTGTAACACTCATTGTCTGCCTCCTCCTAAATTAATCCTGAGAATCCACAGAACGCGATCGCCATCAGACAAGCTGTGATCAGTACGATCGGAGTTCCCTGGAAGGACTCTGAAATATCATTGTATTCTATCTTCTCACGAATACCTGCCATGATCACGATCGCGATCAGGAATCCGACGGATGTACCAATACCATTGACAACACCTTCGATGATAGAATATTCTTTCTGAACATTTGTAAGTGCCACACCAAGTACCGCACAGTTTGTTGTGATCAGTGGAAGATACACACCAAGTGCTTTATACAATGATGGCATACTCTTTTTCAGGAACATTTCTACAAACTGTACTAAAGCTGCGATAAACAGAATGAATACGATTGTCTGCAGATATTCAAACCCCAGCGGAACCAGGATGAATTTGTAAATCAGTCCTGTAAAGAATGATGATAATGTAATAACGAATACAACTGCTCCACCCATACCGGTTGCAGTCTCAACCTTTTTCGAAACACCCAGGAACGGACAGATTCCGAGAAACTGGCTGAGTACAACGTTATTTACGATAGCTGAACCAATTGCAATAATCAATAATTCTTTCATACTATGTACTCCTCCTACTCTTCATTCCCTGTTGGGAATACTTTGCTTCCGCATCCGCCGCATGATGCACAGTCTGTACCGCATCCCTGTGGCTCGGCAATCTTCTTGCCTTTCTGTGCTGCGCGTTTCTTAAGCTTGTTCATACCTGCAACTAAGAATGCAAGAACAAGGAAAGCTCCTGCAGGCAGGATGAAGATTGTTACTGGTACATATCCGCCTTTTCCTGCTGCTGCGTCTGCAAGTGGAAGAATCTGAACACCGAAGATAGCTCCGGTTCCGATAAACTCACGAACGATCGCGATACAGGTAAGACCAAATGTAAATCCAAGTCCCATACCAATACCATCGAAGATAGATGGAAGTACCGGGTTCTTAGATGCATAACTTTCTGCACGTCCAAGGATGATACAGTTAACAACGATCAGTGGGATGTAAAGTCCAAGTGAATCATACAGACTTGGAACGAATCCCTCTAAAAGGAACTGTACAATTGTTACGAAAGATGCTACGACTACGATGAACGCCGGCATTCTGACTGAATCCGGAATCACTTTACGTAACATGGAAATCAACATATTTGACAGTACAAGTACGACTGTAGTAGACAATCCCATACCTAAACCGTTAATTGCGGATGTTGTTACCGCCAGGGTCGGACACATTCCTAACATCAGAACGAAGGTAGGATTTTCTTTGATCAGACCGTTATATACTCTTTCAGTACATTTATTCATGATATACTACCTCCTAATTTACTTAAATGCATTCTGATAATATCCGAGTGCTGTATTGACAGCTCCTGTTACAGCTCTTGAAGTAATGGTTGCACCACTTAAGGCATCAATCTGTTCTCCGTCGCCACCGTCTTTGGAAACTACGAATTTATCAGCTTTTTTATTCACATACTGATTATAGAATGAAGGCTCTGTAGCTTTCATACCAAGTCCTGCTGTCTCACTGATAGAAAGGATAGACACACCATTGATGGTTCCGTCTTTCTTAATACCAACTGTGATCTGGATATTGCCGCCGAATCCGTCTTTATCTGTTGTTGTGATGACATATCCTTCATCACCTGCTGTACAGACTTCATCAACTGTTGCATTTGTACCCATATCTTTTACAGCCTTACTTGCTGCTTTCTGATCTACATCTTCTGCTTTAAAATCATCAAGCTTCACATCTGAAAATACCGCCTGCCATGCTTCTTTCTTTGTCTTTTCCTGAGACTGGGCAATCGGATCTTTTGTGATCTCATATACAGCTCCGAGTAAGAATCCGGCAATTACAGTAATCAATGTAAGGATCAGTGTATTCTTAACAATCTTATTCATTATTTTTCTCCTCCTTTACCGAATGGTTTTGGAAGAGTAACTCTTTCGATCAATGGCACCAGAAGGTTACTGATGATGATCGCATAAGAAACTCCTTCTGCGGAACCGCCAAACAGACGGAACAGACCTGTTAACACGCCAAGGATAATACCGTATACATACTGTCCTTTCGGTGTGATCGGAGATGTTACATAATCGGTTGCCATGAACCATGCACCAAGCATCAGTCCGCCTCCGCAGAGATGTGCTGTGATGTACTGTGGATCAAAGAATCCGACATCCGGATTTGCAATATGTCCGAAGATTCCGATAAAGATCACAAATGTAACAATGTATGTTCCAGGAATTCTGAGATCAATTACTCCCATAAGGATCAGGAAGATTGCTCCGATCACGATTGCGATCACGGATGTCTCACCGATTGTTCCAGGAATTCTACCGATCAGCATATCCATCGTATTCACTGTATTACCAGCTTTTAACTGTGCAAGTGGTGTAGCTCCTGTCACACCATCATATACAAAGCTTGTCATCTGGCTTGTAAATGAAAGCAGAAGGAAACATCTTGCTCCGAGGGCAGGGTTCATGAAGTTCTGTCCCAGACCTCCGAATAACTGTTTTACGATCAGGATTGCGAACACACTACCGATCGCACCCATCCACCATGGTGCTGTAGGCGGCATATTCAGACCAAGTAACAGACCTGTTACAACTGCACTCCAGTCGTTGATCGTAATCTTTTTATGCATTAATTTTTCATATATGTACTCCGTCAGTACTGCTACAACTGTTGTTGTAACCAGCATTCCGAATGCCGGCAGTCCAAAGTTCCATACACCAAATGCAGACGCCGGCAAAAGTGCGATGGCCACCAGCATCATAATATTACTGGTAGTCGCTTTGGAACGAATATGTGGTGAAGATGACATTTTCAAATTGTTCTCACTCACTTTTGTTCACCTCTTCTTCTTTCTAGTTTATTTTTTCTTTCTACGGTTCGCCAATGCAATCTTTCTCATAGATCCGATTGCCTGTTTCAGCGGACGTTTTGCCGGACATACGAAACTGCAGGAACCACATTCCATACATTCAAGTCCTTCGTGTTTTGTAAACTTCTCTTCGTCATGATGTTCTGCATAATCCGCCAGTCTCGATGGAATCAGGCGGCTTGGACAGGCTTCTACACAGCGTCCACAGTTGATACATGCAGATGGTTCCATCTTAGCCACTTCATCTTTGGTAAATCCAAGAATAGATGAAGAAGTCTTTGTTACAGGTACATCTAATGAGAACATAGAGAATCCCATCATCGGTCCGCCGGAGATCAGTTTCTCAGGCTCTGTTTTAAATCCTCCTGCTGCCTCTACAAGCTCCTGCTGATTGATGCCAAATGGTACTCTGAAATTGCCTGGCTCTGCAACAGCGTCCCCACTTACTGTTACAACACGTTCCATTGAAGGCTTTCCTTCTACAACAGCCTGGTATACGCTTACCATTGTTGCCACATTATCTACAACACATCCTGCGTCTGCCGGAAGCATTGCGGAATTAATTGCGCGCCCTGTTGTAGCGTAAATAAGCTGACGCTCACCACCCTGAGGATACTTGGTCTTCAGTGCCAGAACTTCCATACGAGGTTCATCTTTTGTCAGTTCTCTTAATTTTTCGATACAGTCTGGTTTGTTGTCCTCTACACCAAAGATTCCTTTCGCGTTGTCGAACAGACGGAGGATAATCTTCATTCCTCCAACCAGCTTTTCCGGAGTCTCGATCATTGTTCTGTAGTCAGCTGTGATATATGGCTCACACTCCGCACAGTTTGCAATGATGTAATCAATCTTTTCCGGTTCCTTTGGTGAAAGTTTTACTCTCGTAGGGAAACCGGCACCACCCATACCTACTACTCCCGCTGTTCCAATCGCATTCAGAATATCTTCCTTGCTCATGTCTTCTAACGGAGTTACAGCTGGATATTCCACTTCTTTGTATTCGCCATCATTTTCGATCACGATACTGTTCACTCTTCCTCCTGTCGGATTCAGATGTGGTGCGATTGCTTTTACAGTTCCAGATACAGATGCATAAATCGGAGCAGATACGAATCCTCCTGCTTCTGCTATCATCTGGCCTTTTAAAACATGATCGCCAACGGCTACCACAGGATTTGCCGGAGCACCGATATGCTGTGATACAGGGTACACCAGATTGCCCTTAGGTTTTACGTCGACAATTGCCTTATCTTTAGCCAGGCTCTTGCCGTCATCCGGGTGAATACCACCCTTAAATGTTAACAATGCCATCCTTTTTTCCTTCCTTCCTATTTACTCTTTATATAATATACAGGAAATATAGACTAATTTCTATAGAAAGTGACTAATTTCATTGTATATTTTCATGAACATCTTGTTGCATTTTTAACAAATGCACATACGCACAGAAAACCTGCCAATGGCAGGTTTCCTTCTATCCTCAGGCATAGAAAGGATAGAGACTTTCCTCTATCCTTTCCTGTCTGTATATCTGATTTGATATTACTCAACGTCTGTCTCTTCTGCAGCTTCTTCCGGCTGTTCTAAAGCTTTCATGCTCAGGCTGATCTTCTTCTCAGCTTCATTCAGATCAACGATCTTAGCTGTAATTTCCTGTCCAACTGAAAGTACATCAGACGGTTTATCAACATGTGCTCTTGAAATCTGAGAAACATGAAGTAATGCATCTACTCCTGGAGCCAGTTCAACAAATGCTCCGAAGTCTGTCATTCTTGCAACCTTACCTGTAATTACTGTTCCGACTGCATAATCCTCTGCTGCATTAGCCCATGGATTTGTCTCTGGGAATTTCAGGCTGAGTGCGATCTTTGTATCATGGATATCTTTGATCATCACTTCTACTTTATCTCCAACTTGGAAGACCTTCTTAGGATTCTCAACACGTCCCCAAGACATCTCAGAGATATGAAGAAGTCCGTCTACTCCGCCAAGGTCGATGAATGCTCCGAAATCTGTAACGTTCTTTACAGTTCCTTCCATTCTGTCACCTACGTTAATCTTAGCAAACAGTTCTTTCTGTTTTTCAGCACGTTCAGCAACAAGAAGCTGTCTTCTGTCACCGATCACACGATTTCTTCTAGGATTAAACTCGCTGATTACGAATTCAATTTCCTGTCCTTGATATTTGCTCAGGTCTTTTTCATATGTGTCAGAAACAAGGCTTGCAGGAATGAATACTCTTGCTTCATCAACTACTACGCTTAATCCGCCGCCAAGAATCTGAGTTACAGGAGCTTTTAATACTTCATGATTCTCGAATGCTTCTTTTAATCTTTCATTGCCTTTTTCTGCTGCAAGTCTCTTATATGTCAGCAGAACCTGTCCTTCTCCGTCATTTACTTTCAGGACTTTTGCGCTCATCTTATCACCAACAGATACAACTGTTGTAAGATCAACGTTTGCTTCGTTAGTATACTCATTTCTTGTAATGATACCGTCTGCTTTGTAGCCTATATTCAAGATGATTTCATCAGGTTTAACGTCGATGACTGTACCATCTACAACCTCTCCATTTCTTATTGTCTTAAAAGACTCTTCCAACATTTGTTCAAAAGTTAATTCTGACATTATTTTGAACCTCCTCAATTATTTTATTGGGCGTGGATGCCCCTGCTGTAATACCTACTGATTCCACGGACCTTAATTGATTAATATCCAAATCGTCAAGTGTCTGTATATAGTACGTATTCAAACATTCCTCTTTGCAGATTTCAAATAGCTTCTGAGTATTCGAACTACGCTTATCACCTATCACAACCATAGCATCTACTCTCGCTGCAATTTGACGAGCCTCAGTCTGCCTTTCTTTCGTCGCATTGCAAATCGTATTTAAAACAACTATATCATACCTCTTTTTTGAAATAATTTCAACTAATTCTTTGAATTTATTGTAGTTAAATGTCGTCTGGGCCACGATACATACTTTCTGTTCTTTTTCAGGTAATTCAAATCTTTCTGCATCTTCCGGAGTCTGTATCACAGTCACCTGTTCTCCTGCCCATCCGCGGATACCTTCTACCTCCGGATGTTCGCCATTTCCGATGATCACAATGTACGATCCTTTGGCACTTTCTTCTGCAACAATCTTATGAATTTTCTTCACAAAAGGACAAGTCGCATCTACACATGTAATCCCGCGTTCATCCATGATATCATAAATGTATTTTGCTACACCATGAGACCGGATCACAACCACATCCGCATCCACTGTTTTCAATTCTTCTTCATCATTCAGGACTTCTACTCCATGGCTTCTCAGATCTTTGATCACTTCTTCATTATGGATGATTGGTCCATAAGTGAATATCTTTTCACTTTGATGTTTTTCTATCTGTTTATACACTGTATCTACTGCACGCTTTACTCCAAAGCAAAATCCTGCTGTTTTTGCCAGTTCAACATTCATATAGTGTAATTCCTTTCTGTACCACAGCTCTTTTTCAAATATATTACCATTATCTTCGTCTGCCGCTTTGTGCCGGATTGTCTATTTGCACAAATCTACGATTGCTTTTACCACTTCTTCGATCGTCATGTGTGAGCTGTCTACCAGCACTGCATCCTCTGCCTGCTTTAACGGTGCGATCTCACGGGTCATATCTCTGTGATCACGTTCTTCGATGTCGTGTGCGATTTCTTCCAGATTGCAGTCCTCGCCCTTTTCCTTAAGTTCGTCATACCGTCTTTTCGCCCTGGTCTCTACACTGGCGGTCAGATAGATCTTTACGTCTGCGCCCGGCAGGACACATGTACCGATATCTCTTCCGTCCATAATTACATCCTGTGTCTTCGCCAGGTTCTGCTGCAGTTCCAGTAACTTCTTACGCACTTCCGGAATTGCAGATGTTACAGATGCCATGTTCCCCACTTCTTCATTTCTCAGACGTGATGAAATATCATTACCATTCAGGTATACATGCTGCATACCATCTTCATAGGCGATTGTTACTTCTGCATCTTTACATGCTTCGATCACTTTATCCGTCTCTCCCGGTTCAATGCCCTTATCCAGGAAATGAATTGCAAGGCCTCTGTACATTGCCCCTGTGTCTACATAAATGTATCCCTTTTCTTTTGCTACAAGTTTTGCGATCGTGCTTTTTCCGGCTCCTGCCGGTCCATCTATTGCTACGTTATATCCCATGATACGTTCTCCTTATTTCTATTTTTATCACTCTATATCTGGATCCCCGTTCCGGCCGCATATGCCGTAGACCACGCGATCTGAAGGTTGAATCCACCTGTTACCGCATCCAGATCCAGTACCTCTCCTGCAAAATGTAATCCCTTCACCAGTTTGGATTCCATCGTTCCAGGATCAACTTCTTTGATTTTAATTCCACCTTTAGTTATGATTGCCTCGTTATAATCTCTTAAATCTGTCAATGTACACGTCAGGCCCTTGATCAGTCTTACAAATCCAAGACGTTCTTCTTTCGTGATCACATTGACCTTCTTCTCGGGATCAATCCCGCTCAGTTCAATCATAACCGGGATCAGTTTCGACGGGAACAGCTTGTGCACCGCGTTCTTAAACTGTCGGTTCTGATTCTCTTCAAATTCCCGGAGCACTCTGTGATCAAGCTGTTCTTCCGAAAGAGCTGGTTTCAGATCAATCTTAAGTGTCAGTTCTTTTGCCTTCAATTTCTTTCCCAGATAACTGCTGGCACTTAGGATCAGCGGTCCACCCACACCGTAATGCGTGAATAACATTTCTCCAAAATCATCATACAGCTTTTTCTTGCCGTCAAGAATCGTTACATTAACATTTCGAAGTGAAAGTCCCTGCAATTCAGGCACCCACTCCTCTTTACATTCCATCGGCACAAGCGCAGGCATACAATCCGTCACCGTATGTCCGAGACTTTCTGCAAACCGGAATCCATCTCCGGTTGATCCTGTTGACTGATAAGACAACCCTCCTGTTGCAACGATACAGGCATCCGCATGAATCTGTCTCTGATCTCCAAGTATGATTTTTTCAAAATGTCCGTCTTTTGCGACAACCTTTTTCACAGCTGTCCGCAGATGTACTTTCACACCCAGGCGGTCCATCTCCCGCTCCAGCCCGCGGATCACGTCCGAAGAATGATCCGACACCGGGAACACACGGTCGCCGCGCTCAATCTTTGTCGGCACACCGATTCGTTCAAAGAAATCAATCACCTGCTGATTCGTGTATCCATAAAAACTACTGTATAAAAACTTTGCATTTGTTCTGACCGCATCGAACAGGCCTTCCATATCACAGGCATTGGTAATATTGCATCTGCCTTTTCCCGTGATATAAAGTTTCTTTCCAAGCTTTTCATTCTTTTCATATACCACGACCTGATGTCCACACCCGGCCGCTGCAATAGAGGCAAACATTCCTGCAGCACCGCCTCCGATGACAACTACTTTACTCATCTTCTATTTGTCCTTTTCTATTTGTCTTTTTCTTCATATTCTTTTCTGCCGGTTCTACTCTTTCTCATTTCCGGAAAGTTCGACTCTGTCGTCCACCATATTCAATTCATCTTTGCTATACACCTGATACTCATCCCAGATCTGCTCCAATGTCTCAAGTGTTGTGATAACCTCTTTCTGTTTCTTCATACAAAGAGCTACCACCAGCGCATTGATCACACTCAATGGTGCTACCAGCGAATCTACGATTGACGCCATATCACTTCTTGCGATCAGATTGCAGGAAGAATACAGTGTCATCGGAGAATGTACACTGTCCGTCAACGTGATCACTGTTGCTTTTCTATTACTTGCAAATTCCAGTGCTTTCAAAGTACGCATCGAATATCTGGGAAAGCTGATCCCGATCACCACATCATCCTCGCTGACACGGATCAGTTGTTCAAAAATCTCACTAGAACTGTTCGTATTAACCGCTGTCACATTCTCACAGATCAGATTCAGATAAAAACTTAAGAAACTTGCAAGTGGCGAACAGCTTCGTATCCCGATCACATAGATCCTCTTTGCTTTCAGGATCGTATCTACCGCCATCTCAAATGCTTCATGATCAATTGCTTCCATCGTAAGCTTGATCTTCTCAATATCCGAATGCAAAACCGATGTCAGAATCTCCCCCTGGCTGATCCGTCCATACGTCACTTCCATACGCTGGATGGAATTCAGCTTCATCCTCACCAGTTCTCCCAGAGCTTTCTGAAATTCCGGGTATCCGTCATATCCAAGAGCCGTCGCAAATCTCACCACCGTCGATTCACTGACACCGACCTCTCCCCCCATCTTCGCAGCTGTCAAAAAAGCTGCCTTATCATAATCCTCACGGATAAAATCCGCCAGTTTTTTCTGTCCTTTGCTGAATTTGTGATATCTTTCATCGATCATCTTCAGCAGTTCATTCTTTGCGCTCATGCGATGTACCTCTTTTTCAAACAATATTTTTATTATATAGCTTTGTGGGGGAATAGTCAATCGGATGTCGGGTGTGTGGGGACGGGAGATGTGGAGGTTTGGGTGGATGGGCGCTTATGGACGGGAAGAAGATGTAACAAAGAAAGCTTGGGTAAAATCAGGCACCGAATACATTCGGCGAGAAATCTGATGATTTCTCACCTCAGGTATTCTTTCAAGCTGTGCCTGTAGCACAGAGCAAATCCTGATTTTACCCAAACTTTCTTTTAACATCTTCTACTCCCGCCAACGGATGCCCATCCACCCAAACCTCCACATCTCCCTCAGCCATACACTCCGACACCCGAAAGTGAATTTACTGTTACCACCAAGCTATTGGGGCTCCGCCGGAAAATGTCTTTCATCTCGCTTTTCCCACTACTTTCTGAGAAGCCACACTCCCCCGCTATCCTCGTATATTTTCGCGAACAGTCAAGTGTAGAAGTTCCTGGTTCAATGCATTCGCAGGGTGCTTTGCAAGGAGTTGGTGAAAAAAAGACGATAAAATAAGATTTGGGATGTGCTACAAGCACATCCCAAAAGAATACCTGAGGCGGAAAATCATCAGGATTTTCCGTCCGAATGTATTCGGTTCTTATCTTATCGTCTTTTTTTCGCTTACGCCTTGCAAGCACCCGAAGTCGCATTGAATCAGGAACTTCTACACTTGACGTCCTCTCGAAAACCTATACAGGATAACTACCATTCTCCGTATCCGCTACCGTCGCATCCACCTTCGTCTGCTGTGCCTCTCTATACTTAAAGAACTCAACAGCAACCTGTGGGAACAGAGCATAAGACAGTACGTCTTCATCCTGCTGGATCCACTGTTCGCATTCTTTGCGGAGTGTATCTAATTCGTCCGGAATCAGGTCTGCAGGACGACATGTGATGATCTCAGGATCGTCTCCAAGTACTTTCTTGATTACGTCTGGATTCATCGGTTTTACTGTCTGTCCGTATTTTCCACTTAAGAGGTCTTTTGTCTCTTTTGTAGCAACTTTGTAACGTTCTCCCATCAGTACGTTAAATACAGCCTGTGTACCAACGATCTGTGATGAAGGTGTTACAAGTGGTGGTTCTCCAAGGTCTTTACGTACTCTTGGCACTTCCTCAAGTACATCGTAGAACTTGTCTTCAGCACCCTGCTCTTTTAACTGTGATGTCAGGTTAGAAAGCATTCCGCCTGGTACCTGATACAGAAGAGTCTTGATGTTAACACCAAGGTTCTTTGGATTTAAGAGTCCGCTGTCAAGAGCTTCGTCACGGATTGGACGGAAATAGTCAGCGATCTCTGCCAGAAGTTTCTGGTCTAATCCTGTATCATAAGGTGTTCCCTTGAATGTCTCAACCATAACTTCTGTTGCAGGCTGAGATGTTCCAAGTGCGAATGGTGAGATTGCGGTATCAATGACATCTACACCGGCCTCTACTGCTTTCATGTAAGTCATAGAAGCAACACCTGATGTGTAGTGTGTATGAAGCTGGATTGGAAGATCTACAGCTTCTTTCATTGCTCCGATCAGCTCTGTTGCCTTATACGGTGTCAGAAGACCAGCCATATCTTTGATACAGATAGAGTTTGCACCCATCTCTTCAATCTTCTTGGCAATGTCTACCCAGTAATCTAGTGTATAAGCATCACCTAAAGTGTAAGATAATGCGATCTGAGCTTCTACTTTTTCTTTGTTTGCAGCCTTAACTGCTGTCTTCAGGTTACGAAGATCATTTAAGCAGTCAAAGATACGGATGATGTCGATTCCGTTGGCAGCAGATTTCTGTACGAAATATTCTACCACATCATCTGCGTATGGACGATATCCTAAGATGTTCTGTCCACGGAATAACATCTGAAGTTTTGTATTTTTGAATCCATCACGGAATTTACGAAGTCTTTCCCATGGATCTTCTTTTAAGAAACGAAGAGATGCATCGAATGTAGCTCCACCCCAGCACTCTACGGAATGATACCCAACCTTGTCCATTTTATCAACGATCGGGAGCATCTGCTCTGTTGTCATACGGGTTGCGATCAGAGACTGATGCGCATCACGCAGGATCGTTTCTGTAATCTCTACAGGTTTTTTTACTATATCTGCCATTTTCTTTCCTCCTAATTATATATCGCTTAAATTCCTACGCCAAAGATTGCCATAAATGTTCCGGCAGCTACGGCTGTACCGATAACACCCGCAACGTTTGGTCCCATAGCATGCATCAGAAGGAAGTTTGTCGGGTCTGCTTCAGCTCCGACCTTCTGTGATACTCTGGCTGCCATTGGAACTGCAGATACACCGGCAGAACCAATCAGTGGATTAACCTTACCATGTGTTGCAACACACATCAGTTTACCGAACAGTACACCTGCTGCTGTACCGAATGCGAATGCGATCAAACCAAGAATTACGATCTTGATCGTATCCATATTAAGGAATGCCTCAGCACTTGTTGTTGCTCCTACGGATGTTCCAAGCAGGATAACTACGATGTACATCATTGCATTGGAAGCTGTCTCTGTTAACTGTCTTACAACTCCAGACTCACGGAACAGGTTACCAAGCATTAACATACCAACCAGTGGTGCTGTTGTAGGAAGAATTACACACACAACGATCGTAACGATGATTGGGAATAAGATCTTCTCAAGCCTGGAAACAGGTCTTAACTGTTCCATCTTAATCTTACGTTCTTTTTCTGTTGTCAGAAGCTTCATGATCGGTGGCTGGATAATCGGTACCAGTGACATATAAGAATATGCTGCTACTGCGATTGGTCCAAGTAAAGCTGTCTGCTGTAACTTACCTGCAAGGAAGATAGAGGTAGGTCCATCAGCTCCACCAATGATTGAGATCGCTGCTGCCGCTTTGTCAGAGAATCCCATAGCCATCGCTCCAAGGTATGCTGCAAAGATACCGAACTGAGCAGAGGCACCAAGAAGGAAGCTCTTAGGGTTAGCGATCAGTGGTCCGAAGTCTGTCATCGCTCCTACACCCATGAAGATCAGGGAAGGGAGGATTGACCACTCATCCAGTTTATAGAAGTAGTAAAGCAGTCCGCCTGTTCCATTTGCCGCATCTTCTGCATGAAGCATGATGTCCGGATAAATGTTAACCAGTAACATACCGAATGCGATTGGAACAAGAAGCAGAGGCTCGAATCCGTGTCTGATTGCAAGATAAAGGAAAACACATGCAACCGCGATCATGACTACATTGCCCCATGTAAGACTGAAAAACGCCGTCTGATGCACGAGGTTTCCTAATGTTGTCGTTATATATTCCATTTTTTAACCTCCAGTCGTGTTAGATAAACACCATATAAATGATGTTAGTTCAATGTAGCAAGAACAGCGCCTGAATCAATTGCATCGCCTACTGCTACATCAATGCTTGCAACGGTTCCGTCTTCCGGTGCTACAACTGGAATCTCCATCTTCATAGCCTCGATGATGACAACTGCATCACCTTTCTTTACAGCCTGACCTACATTTGCTTCGATCTTGAATACTTTTCCGGCTGCTCCGGCTTTTACTTCGATGGATCCTGCTCCACCTGCAGGTGCTGCCTTTGGTGCTGCTGGTGCTGCCGCAGGAGCTGCCTTCGGTGCTGCTGCAGGTCTTGCAACTGGTGCTGCACCTGCTCCGTTTTCTTCTACTGTTACATCATATACATTGCCATTCACTGTGATTGTATAATTTTTCATTGAATTCATCCTCCTAATTAATTATGCGTGCCACTTATTTGATGGACGACGCTTGATGCTTCTTACTACGAAGCCGTCTGTGCTTCCACCGGCTTCTGCTTCATAAGCAGCGATCGCTGCGGAAATAACTGCTGCCAGTTCATCATCATTCGATGCTTCTTCTACTACAGGTGCTGCAACTGCTGCCGGAGCCGGAGCTGCTTCCTGTGTGCTTTCTGCTTTTCCTTTGTTCTTGAATTTTTCTTCAAGTGCAGGAATGTATTTGAACAGGGAGATCAGAATTGAGATAAAGATCAGGATTACGAATACGGTACCCATTCCAAGGATTGTATTCAGTCCTGCTTTTTCCATGATCTCACCGATGCTGTAATGTGCATCGATCGTTGTACTGTCCAGATAAAGGTCCTCATCAAAAACAAATGTAATGTCTGCATCACGGTCTTTGAATTTTGCACTGGTCGTTACTTTCAGTTCATCAGAGGATGGTTCGAATTTGTAATCACCGTGGCTTACATATTCCCCACACTCTTTTGTTCCCTGCTGCCATGCATCCAGAGCTGCAAGGAAACTATCTTTTGTAAATGGAACACCCGCCTGGTTCAGCTGGGACTCGATCTGAAAATCTGTCATCTTGTTCCACTGTTCGATAGTATCTGCATCTGCACTGTTGCAATACTCGATCAGAAAATCTGTTGCCTGTGTGATCGTTGATTTATCATACTGAAGATTTTCTTTCTTACTTCCGCAAGCGGTAAAGCAGAGCATTGCGACAAGCACACAAAGTAATACGCTTAATTTTTTCTTCACTTTGCCTCACCTCTCTAAACCGTACCGTGTTTCTTTACCGGACGATCCTCTCTTTTTGTGAATAACATCTCGAATGCGCCGATCACATATTTTCTTGTATCTGCTGCTTCGATGATTGTATCCACATATCCTCTTTTCGCTGCTGATAATGGGCTTGACTGCAGATTCTTATATTCTGCTGCTTTTTCTCTGATTGTTGCTGCATCAGCGTCTGCATACATGATCTTGGCTGCCTGGTTTGCGTCCATCATTCCAATCTCTGCTTCCGGCCATGCATATACCATATCTGCTCCGACTGCTTTGCTGTTCATTGTCACATACGCACTTCCGAATGCTTTACCGATTACAACATTTACCTTCGGTACTGTTGCATCTGCAAATGCATAAGTAAGTTTTGCTGCTGATTTTGCAATACGTTTTTCATCGTATTCGCTTGCTGTAAATCCGCTTACATTTGTAAGTGTCAGTACAGGGATGTTGAATGCATCACAGAACTGTACGAATTCTGCAGCCTTTTCAGCTCCGTCAGCAGAAAGTGAGCCGTCAAATTCAGCCTCCACTTCAGCTTCTTCGTTATATACTTTTGAACGGTTTGCAACTGCACCTACAGTCATACCATTCAGTTTGATGAATCCTGCCACCATATCTTTTGCATATGCTTTCTTCACTTCGCAGAAGATGTTGTCATCAGAGATCATTGTAAGAGCGATCGCTGTGTCTTCTTTTGCATTAGCAAGGTCTGCACATACACGGTTCAGATCATCGTTACATTCTTCATAAGAAGAATCCTCTTCGTTGTTGCTTGGTAACATGCATACGAGAGAACGGATATCTGCAAGAATCTCTTCTTCAGATCCGATTCCGTCTACAAGACCGGTTGTCTCACTCTGGAATTTTGCGGAAGATGTATCACATTTAGAAATGTCATTTCCCGGAATTGCATTTGGAGTATTGGTAAATAATTTACCATTCTTTGTCTCCATGAATGTGAAATCTGTCAGAGCAGGTACGATAGAAAGTCCACCGCCACATGTTCCGAAGATTGCTGTGATCTGAGGGATCACTCCGGAAGCCATTGACTGTTTCTGATAAAGTTTTCCAAATGCCTCTAAAGCATCTGTAGCTTCCTGCAGTCTGAATCCGGCGCAGTCAACCAATCCGATGACCGGTGCTCCCATCTTCATTGCCATATCGTAGATATTAGAAATCTTCTTTGCATGCATCTCACCGATCGCACCATTTAAAACAGTAGCGTCCTGGCTGTATACGTATACCAGATTTCCATCGATCACTCCATATCCGGTGATAACACCGTCTGCTGGAGTTTCTTTTTCCTGCATGTTAAAATCAGTTGTTCTTGCTGTTACAGCTCCACCGATCTCAACAAAACTGCCTGCATCAAGTAAACTGTTGATTCTCTTACCTGCTGCATTGTCTGCTGCCATGTTGCCCATAGTCTAGCCCTCCATTTTCATTATTTTAAATTGGGTTTTTCCTGATTCTTGTATCAAAAGTAAAACCAAATTTTTTCCGATTATATTATACTGTTTTTGACACTTTAGTGCAATACCTTTATATTGTTTTTTGTTAAATACTTGACGAGTCGTATAAATCCTGTATATAAAAAAGCCATGTGTCCCCGTACTTCTTCCGTACGCACATAGCCTTTTCATCTGCAGCATTCTGTTCTAAAACTTCTTCACTTTTTTTCTCTTCATATTCCTGCATCTTTCCAGAAGAAATTCTGCCAGTTCGTCCGTATTGTTTCCTTCCAATGCAGTCTTTGGAAATCCGATCATCACTCTTGCCGATCCGACCGTCTCGGGATCTGCCTTCACAACTACACCGAATGCCTCTTTCGTCTCCAGGATCTTGGTAACATCTTTGTACGAAAATGATCTTGTCTTTTTCGCAGTTACACTGTCAAAGTGATCATCAAAAAAGTGGATTTCGGAACTCACCGGTCCACCGTTCAATCTGCATCGTCTGTCAAACTGATCTTCTGCATCCCCGACCGCCGTTGTCGATAACACCTTTCTCCAGATTGTTCTGTTCAGTATCACTGCCGCAACAAATGCCAGTGCCCAGACTACAATATACTTAATGACAAAAAAAGTCATTCCTCCCGGCGTACCGCCTCCCGGGTTTCCATATTTGCACATAAAATAGAACACAAGCGGTCCCATCACCGTCACTATAAACTTAATCGTAATATCACTGCTGTCCACACGGAAAAGTTCACAGATCTGTTTCAGCGTGTTCTTTGACTCCTTATAAGCCACACGGTAATAATTTGCCATATCATTTTCCCCTTTACAAAATCTGTGTCTTATTATATCCTTATATAGTTGATTATTCAAGAATATCCTTTATATTATTTGTAAATAATCTATAAACTCTTTTATGTATTCTATCTATGTAGTTTCTCTATAAGCGATCCTGTTTATTTTTTGATTTCTATTATCATTTAGTGATTTTTGCTTACATTTTCCGGCTATATATGGTCGTTTTATTACATTTCAACATACATATTCCTAACAAAGCATAAAAAACCTTAACTTTTTCTTAAACAATTAGTTGTACTTTAATCTAGTTTGTGATAAGATTAACTGCGTTGAGAGTTTTAATCATAAGGGGGGTTCCTCGTATTATTAAAACCAAAGAAAAATTTCATATTGGAGGGTGAATCTCATGGAGAACACTAAGAAAAAATTTCCATTTGGTTTCTATGTGTGCTGTCTGACTTTCTCTTTTGAAAGACTTGCATACTACGCTGCTAAATGGGGGCTTACGATTTTCATCGCAGCCAAAGTAGCAAACGGTGGTCTTGGACTTGATCAATCCGTAGGTGCTGCAATGAGTTCTAACCTTGTAGCGTTCACTTATATCACACCTATCATCGGTGGATATATCGCTGACCGCTGGATTAGTCCTCGTATCCTCGTACCAATTGGAGAGATCATGATGGGTCTTGGATATCTGTGTGCCTGGAAAGCAAACGGAGTCGGAATGTTATGGGCAATGATCATTCTCGTTTCTATCGGAACTGGTTTCTTCAAAGGAAACGTATCTGGTATCAACGGACGTCTCTTCCCATTAGCTGATCAGGACGAACTCGACACTGTATTCAACTTACAGTACATGTTCGTTAACATCGGTTCTTTCTGCGGAACTACTTTCCTTTCACTTGTTGGAAAGAGCGCTGGATACCGTGCAATGTTCCTTGTCTGCGGAATCTTCCTGTTCATCGACTGCGTATGGTGGTTCGTTGGAATGAAGTCCTTCGGCGAAGCCGGAAAGAAACCATTCCTTGTTGACAACCGTACAGAAAATGTTGACAAAGCCGACAAAGAGAAAGACAATGCACCTCTTACCAAACTTGAGAAAAACCGTGTGATTGCTATCTGCATCGTAACACTCTTCTCTGGTATTTTCTGGCTGATCTGGTACATGGCTTACATGCCTGTTTACTATGAATTCGGTCCAGTATCAGAAGCAGGACGTGGATGGGCTAACTGGAACATTGGTTCCTTCGAGATGCCTACTGCATGGTTCGACTCAATGAACGGACTTCTTTGTATCATCCTTTGTCCTGTATTCGCAGGAATCTGGGCTAAGATGAGACAGCGTCCACAGGGTGACTGGGGAATGTTCACAAAGACTGCTCTCGGAATCATCGTTCTTGGTCTTTGTACAGCTTCCATGGTACTTGCAGCAGTTCTTTGCGGACAGAGTGCAGATAAACCAGTTGGTATCTGGGTAATCGTCCTGGCTTCTGTATGTATGTCAGTCGGAGAAGTTATCTTCTCACCACTTGGAAACTCATTCATCAGCAAATATGCTCCAAAGAAACTTCTTGGAACTATGCTTGGTGTATGGCCACTGGTCATCTTCTTCTCTGGTAAAGCTTATGGACCACTTTATAACTGGCTCGAAAACTTCAACTTCGTTAAAGCATATGGTGTTGTTACAATCATCATCGTTGCCTGCGGAGTTATCATGTTAGCATTTACTAAGAAGTTCGACAAGATGGTTGAAGGTAAATAATTCGTGAATTAAATACCGTACATAAAAAGAAGACTTGCTTATGCAGGTCTTCTTTTTTATTATCTACATAACTCACATGCCAATGGTAACGAGGTTTCCTTTTTATGTTGTCTACATGAATTATGAACACACGACAACAAAAAAGGAAATCTGCTCCCACAGATTTCCCCTTACACGTTATATATTTCTTTTATTTTTTACGATACTTTTTATTCCCCGTACTGTAACTTCTTTTGATCTGATTATTATTCTTTGTCTTCTTTTTAGTGTTTTCTTTCTTATTCGCCTTGGCGCTGAACGAATCTCCGGATCCACGTGGTGTAATATTCTTCTTTGTTCCGATCTCTTTCTGGTCTTCAAATGCAGGCTTCAGAAGTAATTCCGCACCAATTACAAAGCAGGCAACTTCTACTGCAAGCTGAACCATCTCACCGCTGTCCCCGATACTTTCAAAGAACGGATCCAGAACTCTTGCTCCGGAAAGAATCACCAGTGTCAATCCGGCATAAGCAAACAATGAATAGAACATCATCGTCTTACCTCTGCCTTCATTCTGCTGCATGAAGTAGTATCCTGCGATAAAAATCACACCGCCAAGGATCATCAATATGTACTTTAACATTTCTATCTCTTCCTCCCAATCATGTTTTCTGTAAAGTCTATTATTTATTATACATGAAATCCATCTCGATTCCTATCTTTTTATATGTATATTTTTATTTTTCCGTTTACGCACTTTTAAAAGGGATGCACCTTCCGGCACATCCCTCGCAACTTTTCACTACTTATTTTATTTCTGATTTCTAAACTGCATCGGAGTCATATCATAAGCTTTCTTGAACAGTCTGTTGAAATGCTCAACATTCTGATATCCGACTGACATTGCAATGTTCTCGACTGTCATATTACTGCTTTTGAGCAGTGCTTTCGCTTTCTTCATGCGGATTTTCTTCACCAGATCCCCAAATGTCATTCCGGATTTTTCCTTAATGTATTTTGACAGATAAGGTTTGGACAGGAAGAATTTTTCTGCCAGGTCATCTAATGTAATGTCAATATAATTTGCCTGTACATAATTCATGATCTCGATCATTCTTGCATCCGTACATGCATCAGCACTCCCGAGTTCTTCAATCTTATTTACCGCAACGATCAAGGCTTCAATGGAAGCTCTGATAATATCCGGATCGATTCCTACACCCCAGAATGTCTTTCCGTTGCATATAATTCCCACATAAGCAACAGCCTTAGAAGAAGATCCCTTTGTAAGCGAATGTTCTTCGTAGAAGGATAATTCATAGCTGATATTGAAATACTGCTTAATTGCATTACTTACTGCGTCCAGACGTCCATTTCCGTTCGAAGTGATCACTTTACTCTCTCCTGCATGATTGATCGTCACTTCTGCGGTAATTCCGTCTACCTGTTTAAAATGGCACTCATCAATATGGAAGATGGATTTGGTATTAATATAGTGATCAGAGAAGATCTGGTATACCCAGTCTGGTGTCAGCTCTTTGTGTGCTTTATCCGATACATCTTTTACCATATATCCTACTTCTTCACGCATTGCCTTTGGAAGATTGATTCCGTGGCTGTGCATTAAGATGTAGTTTACGCCGCCCTTACCAGACTGACTGTTGATACGGATAACGTCCGAATCATACTCTCTTCCGACATCTTTTGGATCGATCGGCAGATACGGAACTGTCCATTTATCACATTTCTTCTCATCTCTCCATGCCATACCCTTGGCAATCGCATCCTGATGTGATCCGGAAAATGCAGTAAATACCAGGTCTCCGGAATATGGCTGACGGTCATATACCTGCATTCTGGTCAGACGCTCATATGTCTCGCGGATCTTTCTCATATTAGAGAAATCCAGTCCCGGATCTACACCCTGGGAATACATATTCATTCCAAGTGTGATGATATCAACGTTACCGGTACGTTCTCCGTTTCCAAACAATGTACCCTCGATACGATCAGCTCCTGCAAGAATACCCAGTTCTGCAGTTGCCACTCCGCATCCTCTGTCATTATGTGGATGAAGTGAAAGTACCACATTCTCTCTGTGTTTCAAATGCTTATGTACATACTCTAACTGGCATGCAAATGTATGAGGCATTGCGTTTTCTACAGTTGTAGGAATATTGATGATTGCTTTATTATCAGCTGTTGGCTGCCATACATCCAGAACAGCGTTACAAACTTCTACGGCATAGTCCACTTCTGTTCCGTGGAAACTTTCCGGACTGTATTCAAATGTGAAGTTACCATCTGTCTCATTAGCCAGCTTCAGAAGTAATTTTGCCCCGTCGATCGCAAGTTGTTTTACCTGTTCTTTATCTTTTCTGAACACCTGCTCTCTCTGTGCAACAGAGGTAGAATTGTATAAATGGATCACTGCGTGAGGTGCTCCTTTTACAGCTTCAAATGTTCTCTTGATGATGTGTTCTCTTGCCTGTGTCAGGACCTGAACGGTTACATCATCCGGAATCATATCTTTCTCAATCAAAGTTCTCATGAACTGATACTCTGTCTCGGAAGCAGCCGGGAATCCAACCTCAATCTCCTTAAATCCGATATCAACCAGCATCTGGAAGAACTCCAGCTTTTCATCCAGACTCATTGGTTCGATCAATGCCTGGTTACCATCTCTTAAATCTACACTGCACCATTTCGGCGGCTGTTCTACCGAATCTTTTTTTGCCCAGTCATATGTGACCTCAGGCGTCATGAAATAACTTTTCTCATATTTCTGATAATTCTTCATAATTAAAAGCCTCTCCTTTTACCCGATATTTCAAATCTTATCATCTTGCAATAATAATCATCAATTTTGTTGTTCATTTTTAATACTTTTATATCCTAACATATCCCTACGCAAAAGGGAAGTGATAAATTTAATCACTTCCCTTGATGTTTTTTAATATGTTCGATTTTTCAGATTATTTCGGTTAATTCTGTTCCAGAGAACGTTTCTTGGTGATTGTAACCTTCTCATCATAGCAGGCAAATATCTCATCCACCCTGTCTTTCTTAAGTTTTGGTGTAAGTACACTCACTACCGGCACTACGATCAGTCCTGCTACCATCGCAATTGCTCCTGCATTAATCGGAGATGCAATAAAGTGGAAGAAGAGGTTCAAAACCGTAATTCCGACACCTGCCGCAAAACTTGCCCAGACCGCGGCTCTTGTCACACCTTTCCAGTACAATCCATACATGAACGGTGCAAGGAATGCTCCGGCCAGTGCACCCCAGGAAATTCCCATAAGCTGTGCAATGAATGTAGGTGGATCCATTGCAATCACTACTGATAATACAATGAAGAATACTACCATCACCTGCATGGTTCGTACCTGTTTCTTCTCACTCATATCTTTCATCACATTGTCTTTTAAGAAATCCAAAGTCAATGTCGAGCTGGATGTCAATACCAGCGAAGCCAGGGTTGACATGGAAGCCGATAATACCAGCACTACTACGATACCGATCAGGATATCCGGAAGTGTTGATAACATATGTGGAATGATTCCGTCGAAGATCATATTGCCCGCCTCATCATGTAATTCCGGTACATCAAACAATCTTCCGAATCCTCCGAGGAAGTAACATCCTCCGGAGATCACGATCGCAAACAACGTAGAGATCACAGTTCCTGTATTAATTGATTTTTCATCTTTAATCGCATAGAACTTACCAACCATCTGTGGAAGTCCCCATGTTCCAAGAGAAGTTAAGATAACAACCCCCAGAAGATTTAACGGATCCGGCCCAAAGAATGAAGTAAACGCGCCCGGCTGTCCCATTGTCACCGGCACATCACTTGGAATCTCTGCCATTGTCTTAATTGCCTGAATAAATCCGCCCTGACCATTTAATACCGCCAGGATAACTGCCACGATACCACCCAGCATGATAATCCCCTGAATGAAGTCATTGATCGCCGTAGCCATGTATCCGCCAAGAATAACATAAATTCCCGTAAACACTGCCATTCCGATCACACAATATTTATAAGGAATATTAAATGCCATTCCGAATAACCTTGACAATCCGTTATATACAGAAGCCGTATACGGAACCAGGAATATAAATACGATTGCAGAAGCTGTAATCTTAAGCGCCTTGCTTTCGTATCTCTCACCAAAGAAATCCGGCATCGTCTTAGAATTCAAATGCTGTGTCATAACCTTGGTACGTCTTCCGAGTACAACCCATGCCAGCAAACTTCCGATAATCGCATTCCCAAGACCGATCCATGTAGATGCGAGACCATATTTCCATCCAAACTGTCCTGCATATCCTACGAATACAACTGCGGAGAAATATGACGTTCCATACGCAAATGCCGTAAGCCAGGGGCCTACCGATCTTCCTCCCAATACATAACCGTCTACACTTGTCGCATGCTTTCTTGCATAGATGCCGACCGATACCATAATCGCAAAAAATATCACCAGCATCAATAATTTCGTCGCCATAACTTTTCTCCTCTACTTTCCTCATTTCTTTTTACTTGTTTTCGCTAATTCACTTTAAAGCGTTGCGCTTTAAAGTGCTAAAGTTTACGGTGTTAGAATAACACAGATGATACGGTATGTCAATCTTATTTTGCAGAAATATAAAAGAAATATATAAAAGGCAAAAAAACAGCTGCGATTCCTTTTTTTGCGGAATGCACAGCTGCTCTTTAGCTTCTATTTCATCTTCTCCACTCTGTCCTGAATGGTCTTGTTAAAGTTCTCTACCTTTCTTTCATATGTAGAATTCATAAATTCAGACTTCAGCATGAAATCTGCTGTTGCAAGATTGTTAGCTGTAGGAATATCGTAAAGTACGGCAATACGGGATAATGCTCTTACATCCGGATCGTGCGGCTGTGCCTCTAACGGATCCCACAGGAAGATCATAAAGTCGATCTGTCCTTCTACAATCTTCGCTCCGACCTGCTGATCTCCTCCGAGCGGGCCGCTGTTATATCCCTTTACCGGAAGCCCGGTCTTCTCTGCGATCAGACGTGCGGTTGTACCTGTACCGCATAAGAAATGACCTTTTAAGATTTCCTTATTCTTGTCGCACCATTCGATCAGTTCTTTTTTCTTACCATCATGGGCAACGAGTGCGATATGCTTTGCTTTTCCAATTTCAAATGTTACAAAATTATCGTTTAACATCTGTTGAATTCTCCTTCCGTTTTAACTCTCTTCGTTATCTTTATATATCAAACTTATATTTATAATAAAATGTATTTTATTATCTGTCAACTTTAAACTGGAAATTAAATTGTATTTTAGTTACAACAATTTGCCCATCACTTTCAGAACGTCTCAACGATTTCCTGCATCTGATCAAACTGTTCTTCCATCTCTTTTACAAGCCTGAACTGTGTTCTTGCCCGAACAAGATTGTGTTCTGGATAAGTTGTTTTGAAATATACATCGCCCTGGAGGAAGTCAGCAAGAAAACGCATACCGCATTCCAGCGTCATAAGTCTCGCTCCCCACGGAAGACTGGCGTTCTCCGCCGGTGTCAGTACATCCTTCGCCATCTCCAGATACCCTTTCACGTAGATGCGGTAAAGCTCTATATCAAAGTGCACCTTGTTCAGATCCTTCTCATCTTCTTCCGCTGTCGATGCCCCGAACCGGATGGAATCACCAAAGTCATTTGCCGCAAGTCCCGGCATGATCGTGTCCAGATCGATGATGCACAGTCCCTCTCCTGTATTCTTATCAAACAAAATGTTATTCAGCTTGGTATCGTTGTGCGTCACACGGAGCGGAAGTATTCCTTCCTCAAGCTGCTTCATAAGGACACCGCAGTCATCCTCGCGTGCCAATACAAACTCTATTTCTTCACGGCAAAGTCTTGCCCTGTTCTTCACATCTTTCCGCAGTGCGTCTTTGAAATCATGGAAACGCTTCACCGTATCGTGGAACTTCGGAATCGTCTCATAGAGACTCTCGGCCGGATAATCCCCCAGCTGCTTCAGAAAATGGCCAAAGCTGAGTGCCGACTGATAGAACTGTTCCGGTCTCTCCACCATCTGATAGCACACAGAATCCGGTACATAATGCAGGCAGCGCCATGGCTGTCCATCCGCATCTTCAAAATAGCTCTCTCCTGATTTTGTCTTAATATAAGACAATGCCTCTCTGTCTAGATCTCCGCCTGCCTCACGGATCATACTGCGCAGATACTCCGTAACGCCGAATATATTCGCCATTACCTGATCCGGGTTCTTGAATACATTAATATTGATGCGCTGCAAAACATAGAGCGGCGTATCCTTTCCATCTGCGCCCGGCATATAGACTGCATAAGTCTCATTGATGTGTCCTTCTCCGAATGGCTTCACATAACTGCACTGCTGCCCGAAACCAAATGCGTACACGGCATCTTCCAGACTCCGGCTGTCCACGCCCTCGATCTTCCTTCTGGTTGAGAAGATCACTTCTCCTGCCTCCACTTTACATCCGCTCTCGATCGTACAGTCTGACTTTACAACACTCCCCAGTCCGACATGCGCTCCGGCACATACTACTGAATTGTGATCTACGATTGCCCCGCTGTTCACCAGCACCGCACGTCCGATCCGGGTATTGGTATTTACCACCGCTCTCTGCATCACAAAGCAGCCCGGTTCCAGCACCGCACTCGGACTTACAACTGCAGACGGATGCACGATTGCCGGTACCTCATACCCTTTTTCCAGCAATTTATCCGTCCAGTACAGACGCATCTTGTTATTTCCAAATGCTGCTACTGCCACCGGATACTCCTTATGTCTGATCTCATAATCACAACACATTCCGATGACCGCTTCATCCTTCACCGCATCATCCAAAAATACAACCTTTTCATACCCCAGTGCCTGCGCAGTCTCCGCTACCATCCGGCCAAATCCGCCTGCACCGAGAATCAGCAAACTTTTCATTACGTATTTCCCCCAATTGTTTTTTTATTGATCAGTTATACTATATCATATCATAGAAGTGGACCCGGAGATAGTTATTTTCACAAAAAGCTTCGGAGAATCACAGGTAGCAGGATTCTCCGAAGCTTCTTTGTATTTATATTTATATTGGAAAGGGGTTCCCTTTTAGGGACATATTTTAAAGATAGTTCAATCTTTCAAGGGTATTCAATACCATATGGCGTCCGGCATCCGTTCCGTCAATGATACGTCTCGCACGTACAGAAGCCCTGTGCCGCCACGTGCACGCAGCTCATAATATTTGATATGTTCGTCGCTCAGTTTCCCATCATGTCCGGCGAAATCACTTCCCATAGGCATCATTACAACACGGTTTTTGAGTGTCATACCTCTGATCGTAAGAGGGCTGAATACGTGTGGAAAATTGTTTTTCATAGTTTACTAACCTCCATAAAAATATAATTGTATTTGTTTGCATTTCTCTATAATTTGATTATTTTGTTAAATAAAAGACAAATTAGTATTTTTATGAAAGTTGATAGATTTTGTCTATGAATTTTAATCATAAAAAATGGCCGCTGCGCCAGCAGATTATTCACTACCGGTACAGCGGCCATTTTTCTTAACTTTTTTATTTTTTCTGATTTTTTTCAGGTATTAATTTCCCGGCGATCAAACACAGGATGATCGTGATCACCATATCCGGCAATGTATTTCCTACCGGCATATCTACATTCATAAGAATTCTGTACACAACGAATCCAATCACCCAGATGATCATGTTCGGCATATGCACTGCCTGGCTGCTTTTATCTTGTTTTAACAGGAAAAAGTCAGCAATCTGAATAGCGATCATCGGTGCAAATACAGAACCGATCAGATACAGGAAATCTGTTATATTATCCATCGGATATACAATTGCAGCGGCCGTTCCAATCACTGTCACAACGATAGCAACATGCTTTCCGTTCCATCTGCTTACAACCGTCTCACTGGAGATTCCAGCAGAGTATGCATCCAGGAAAGTGGTTGTAACTGTTGAAAATACAATGATCAGAAGTCCCAGGATGCCAAGACCTGCCTTTAACATGATCTGTGCAATGTCATATTCTCCGGTAATGATAGCAGCTCCCATTCCGATCACATACATCCAGCAGCTTACAATTCCATATGTAACCGCACTGACTGCAGTTGCTTTCACAGGTTCCTTCGCCTCTCTTGTGTAATCACTGATCAGTGGCAGCCACGATAATGGCATCGCAACCGCAAGCTCTACTGCTGCTCCAAATGTCATACTGTCGTCAGACGGTGTTCCCGCCCCGCTTCCTGTAAATATCACCTTACACAGAATCAGTGTCAGGATAAATAATGCTGCCATCGCAACGGTATTGATCTTGCCCAGATTCGTAATTCCGATCACAATCCACAGAATGATCAATGCTCCGATCACCAGGCACCATATCCATCTGCCGGTATGCATCACACCGTCTGCTGCCAGTGCCCCGTCATAGATCATGATCGCAGTCCAGCCGACAAGCTGCAATACATTCAGGACCGCAAAAAGGATACTTCCTTTCTGTCCAAAGCTCATCTTTACAGTCTCCATTGCACTCTTTCTGACTTTTCCGCCGATCACTCCTGCCAGGAACAGCATCAGACAACCAATGATGTGTCCTACTATGATTGCCGCCAGTCCTTTTCCCATGCCAAGCGGGGCCAGATATGTTCCGGTCAGGATCTCTGCGATCGAAACCCCTGCGCCGAACCAGATCAGACCGTTTTCAAATAAGCCGGTACGCTTCTCTTCCATAATGTTTATTCCTCCTCGTCTTCCTTTGTAGTCTTATATAATAGTCTTTTTCAAAGCCTGTTCCAGCATCTGCATCTCATCATCACTTAGTTTCCACTCAAATACCTTACAGTTCTCCTCAATTTTATCACGGCTCTGCGCTCCTATAATACAAGAAGAAATAAAAGGTCTCTGCAAGGTCCAGTTCAATGCAATCTGCGACAATGGAACATTTCGTTCCACACTGATCTGATCCATTGTTCTTAAAAGAAGCATTACTTTTGAAAACAACGGTTCTTTAAAATATGGGTAAAACCGGTTTCGGTTATCATCCACACCATATTCCTTGAGTTCTCTGTATTTTCCGGTTAAAATGCCTCCTCCGAATGTTCCATAAGTCATAACTCCCATTTCCTGAGCACAGGCCCACCGGATCAGCTGCTCCCATTTCCGATCTACCATAGAATACTGTGGCTGATATGCTTCTATAGCACAATATTTTTCTGCTTCTTCCATCTGTTCTTTTGTAAAATTCGATACTCCGATATGCAGAATCTTTCCTTGCTTTTTCAATGTATTAATCGCATCCATTGTCTCTTCCATCGGAACATTCGGATCCGGCCAGTGGACCAGATATACATCGATATAATCTGTCTTCAGATTACGGAGTGATTCTTCGCATTCCCGCATGATCTTATCTGCCGACCCGCAGCGTACATATTTTCCATTAATAAATTCATTTCCACACTTGGTAGCCAGGATCACTTCTTTCCTGACGCCAAGTTTGTGCACAACTTCTCCGATATACTGTTCTGCCCTGCCTCCGTTGTAGGCGGGTGCCGTATCAATAAAATTGATTCCACAATCTACTGCTGCCTTGATCGCATCCATCCGGCTTTCGTCGGAATAAGAATCCCATCCGGCACCTCCGATTCCCCATGTACCAAGACACATCCTGGATACACGAAGCTGTGTCTTTCCAAATTCTGTATATTCCATTTTCTTCATCTCCGTTTCATTTTTCGCTCATTTTGTCAATCTATCATTTTTATATTTAGAATAATGATATCAGAAAAATTTTTATGACTCAAGAGCTGAATGCTTTCTTCCAAGCTTGCCCGTTCCCGTCTCCAACGACTGTCAATACCGCAGCGGAATCTCCGACTTTTTCACACGCACTTCCAGATTTCTGCTTCCAAAATAATGCCGCAATCCCTTAACCGCCAGATCACTTATATTCTTCGTCCCAACGCAAACAAATTTTAAACAACTTATATCTCCAAGCTTCATTCTTATAAACGGAATAAATACTTCATCTTTTATCCGATATTCCACCGGAATGCTATTTTCCGGCACTTGATGCTCTCTTTTATGTACACAGAGGAACACCATGCGATATTCCTGCTCCTGTGCAAAACATTCTTTTTTGAAGAACATATTATACAACAGGCAGATCACTGAGATATGATCTACAAATAATTTGACATCCTCTTCTTCTGCGCTATCCAGATCATCCCAGCCATGAATGGTTTTATAATCTTCTCCATCCGATAACAGCAGCCGTTCTATGGTAACATGTTTTATACGTCCATCTCTTCTTCGTAGTACTTAATCAGTGCCTGGGTGCCGAGATCTCCGCAGCCTTCTGCCTGAAGGAGTTCGTAGTTGGCAAGCACCTGGCTTAATACGTCCAGATTGAGATTGCTCATGTTCGCTTCGGTAAGGGCGAGCTTCATGTCTTTGACGAAGTGCTTCAGGAAGAAGCCCGGTGCGTAATCTCCTGCCAGAATCTTTGGTCCGAAGGTATCTAACTGTTTGCTTCCTGCCGCTCCAGTCGATACGGAATCGAGTACCGTCTGAAGATCCAGGCCTTTTGCCTTCGCATAGGTGAGTGCCTCGCAGACTCCGGATAAGGTGCCGGCGATCATGATCTGGTTCGCAAGCTTGGCGTGCTGGCCGCAACCGGATCCTCCCTGGTAATTGATATTGGTTCCCATCGCCTCGAATAACGGCATGCAGGCTTCGTAGTCTTCTCTGGAACCGCCGACCAGGATGGAGAGTGTACCATTCTTCGCTCCGGTGTCACCGCCGGTGACCGGTGCGTCCAGTACGTGGAAGCCTCTTTTGGTTCCTTCTTCTGCGATCTTCTGGTCCAGCATCGGGCTTGTGGTCGTCATGTCGATCAGGTATGTGCCTTCTTTTGCGCTCTCTAAGATGTTGCCTGCATCGAAGTAGACTTCTTCTACGTCGGTCGGGAAGCCTACGATGGTGATGACTGCTTCTGCGTCTTTTACGCAGTCTGCAATGGTGTCGTGGAAGGTGGCTCCTTCGCTGATCACGTCTTCGACTTTGGATCTGGTTCTGGCGTAGATGTGTAATTCGAATCCTGCTTTCATGAGATTGCGGACCATGGATCTGCCCATGATGCCTACGCCGATGAATGCTATTTTGTTCATTGATTTTTCCTCCGTGGTCTGATTACTCTTCTACTTTCTCCACTACTTCACCCTGTCTCTTGTAGATGCTGTGTGCCGGTACGAATCCTCTGACGCTTGACAGTGGGTAGATGTTGCTGTGGCTTCCGATCACGGTTCCCGGATTCAATACGCTGCCGCAGCCGACTTCTACTTCGTCTCCGAGCATGGCTCCGAATTTCTTAAGACCTGTCTCGATTCTTTCGTCTCCGGCTTTTACTACGACGAGCTTTTTGTCGGATTTGACATTGGATGTGATGGATCCGGCTCCCATGTGGGATTTGTAGCCGAGGATGGAATCTCCCACGTAGTTATAGTGCGGCACCTGTACTTTATTGAACAGGATGGCGTTCTTAAGTTCTGTCGAGTTACCTACGACTGCGCCTTCGCCGACGATCGCATTTCCGCGGATGAATGCGCACTGACGGACTTCTGCGTTCTTTCCGATGATCGCCGGTCCGTGGATGTAGGCTGTCTGGAATACGGTTGCGGATTTGGCGATCCATACGTCTTCGCCGACCTGATCGTATTCATCTGCCGGAAGGGTCTTTCCGAGTTCTTTGATGAAGCCGCTAATCTTTGGAAGGATTTCCCATGGGTAGGTGGCTCCTTCGAAGATGTCTTTTGCGATGGTTTCTTCCATGTGGTTGTAGAGGTTTTTGATGGTTAATTGTTCTGACATGTTGGTTCTCCTTTTTTATTTTTTAGTTTTTCCGGTCTTTCTCACCGGCTTCTTATAAAACTGTGCTGCCTTATCATAGCACGCCCGCATCTGATACTGATTATTCAGTCCCTTTACCGCAAGTGTTCTTCTTGACACGAAATCATCCAGCTTCTTCATATATTCATCTGATGTGATATCTCCGTCTGCCACATACGTCAGACCTTTTTCCCAGCTTGCCGTAAGTTCCGGGTTCAGGAGCGGCCGGATGGAGTGGTCTACGACATCGTAGATCATTTCCCCTAACATCGTCGGCGTGACGATCTGGGTCTTTTTATTGAGCGCCAGATATTTATTATTGAATAATTTCTTCAGTATCTCGCCTCTGGTGGCACTGGTGCCGATTCCGCTTCCTTTGATCTGGGCGCGGAGTTCTTCGTCTTCGATGAGCTGTCCTGCATTTTCCATGGCAAGGATCAGTGAACCGGAATTGTAGCGCTTCGGCGGCGAGGTCTTGCCTTCTTTGATGTCCAGAGACTGTACCGGAAGGGTCATGCCTTTCTTGAAGCTCTGGATCCTGGCGAAGAAGGCTGCATCAGTGTCTTTGTCCTCGGTACTGTCTGCGCTGCTGTCTGTATTGTCGTTCTTCCTGCCCGGCACGCCTGTAACTTTCAGATAGCCTTCTTCTGCCAGTACTTTGAAGCTTGAGAAGAAGGATTCTTCTTTGATCTTCGTCACGATCGATACTTTCTGATAGACAGCCGGTGGGTAGAAGATGCTTAAGAATCGTCTTACGATCACATCATACACCCTCTGTGACAGATTCGGAAGTCCTTTTAGTGCTCCCATACCCTGTCCTGTCGGGATGATCGCATAGTGGTCTGTGATCTGTTTGTCGTTGACGTATCTCGTCTTCTCCAGTCCTTTGTGGCTGCCGAATTTCACGATATCCTGAAGATATGGCTTTGCCGGTTCGTACTGCATCAGACCGTTTAAGTTCTTGTGGATCTCTTTTGCCACTGCTGTCGACAGAACACGGGCATCTGTTCTTGGGTAGGTGACGAGCTTTTTTTCATATAGTTCCTGGATGATCCGGAGGGTCTCATCCGGGCTGATCTTGAACCGCTTGGAACATTCATTCTGGATCTCGGCCAGGTTGAATAATAACGGCGGGTTCTTCTTTTCTTTCTTTTTTTCTATGGATACGATCTGGCAGGTCAGGGGCTGGCTGGCGTCTGACTCGCTGTTGCTTAGGCAGCGGATCAGTTCTTCTGCCTTTTCCTTTTCTTTGAATCCATTTTCCTTATAGAGGTCGAAGGATTCGAACCATTTCGATCCTTTGACTGCCCGCCATTCGCCTTCGAATGTTGCCCCTTTCTCTCCGATGGTGCTTAGGACTCTGTAGAACGGGGTCTCTACGAATTCCCGGATCTCCCGTTCTCTGCGTACGACCATACCGAGGACGCAGGTCATAACACGTCCTACGGATACGACGGAATATTTCGTATTCAGGTAATTGGAGATGCTGTTGCCGTATTTTAACGTCAGGAGACGGGAGAAGTTGATTCCCATCAGGTAGTCTTCTTTGGCTCTTAGGTAAGCCGATGCTGCCAGGTTGTCGTATTCTTTTAAGTCTTTTGCTTCTTTGATCCCGCGCAGGATCTCTTCTTCTGTCTGGGAGTCGATCCATACGCGGCGGCGGTTCTTGCCTTTTACGCCTGCCTGCTGTTCGACCAAACGGTAGATGTATTCTCCTTCCCGTCCTGAGTCGGTACAGACGTAGATGGTGTCTACGTCTGTACGGTTCAGAAGTCCCGATACGATTCGGAACTGCTTAGATACCGCCGGGATGACTTCGTATTTGAACTCCTGCGGGATAAAAGGCAGAGTCTCAAGACTCCACCTTTTTAATGCCGGATCGTATTCTTCCGGATAGCTCATCGTGACCAGGTGTCCGACACACCAGGTTACGATTGCTTCTGCTGATTCGAGATATCCGTCTTTTCTCTGTGTATTGATATGCAATGCCTTAGCGAACTCCTGTGCTACACTGGGTTTCTCGGCAATGTATAATGATTTTCCCATGTTACTCCTTCCAGTAGGGTGAAACAGCGGCTTTTTCTTTTATCTTTTTCTGTGCCAGAGAGACCGGAAAAAGGTTATCACTCTTCCGCCGCCACAGTTCTCACGGGCACGCTGCTGACTTTTGTCGACTTCTTCTGCTGCTTTTAATGCTTCTTCCATGAAAGCTGCCTGAGAATCCACCGCTTTTATGCCGCCGGTCCGTTTCATATATGTGCCGTCTTTCTGCATGATCCTTGCTTTCACGTTATCATTTAACATAATCTTCAGATCATGGTTGATCTGACGTCTGATCTGCCCGTCTAATACCGGGCAGGCTACTTCTACTCTTTTTTCTGTATTTCTTGTCATCATGTCTGCGGAGCCGATATAGATCTTCTGCTCTTTGCCGGTTCCGAAGCTGAAGATACGTGGATGTTCTAGATAGCGGCCAACCACACTCATCACTCTGACATTTTCCGTAAATCCAGGCACTCCCGGTAGTATACAGCAGATTCCGCGAACAATCAAGTCTACCCTTACTCCGGCGCAGGAGGCCTCGGATACTTTCTTTATGAAGTCCACATCTGTCACGGAGTTCATCTTCATAATGATGCGTCCTTCGCTTCCTTTTATGATCTCTTCGTCCATCATCTGTAAGATACGGCTCTTTAAGCTGACCGGTGATACGATCAGGTATTGATAGCTGCCCTGCAGATTGCCGATGGACATATTCTTGAAAAATTCTGCGGCGTCCTGTCCGATTCGCGGATCAGCAGTCATCAAGGACAGATCGGTATACATGGCAGCTGTCTTCTCGTTATAATTGCCGGTTCCGACCTGTGTGATATACTGGATGTCATTGCGGTTCCTGTATGTGATCAGACAAATCTTGGAATGCACTTTGTAACCGTCGAATCCATAGATCACACGGCATCCTGCTTCTTCCAGACGTTCCGACCAGTCGATGTTGTTCTGCTCGTCAAATCTTGCACGCAGCTCGATCAGCACGGTGACTTCTTTGCCATTTTCCGCAGCTGCGCACAGGTATTCTACCAGTCTTGCCTTCTTCGCCAGGCGGTAGATAGTGATCTTGATCGTCATAACGTTCGGATCTACCGCGGCATCTTTGATCAGCTTCAGGAACGGATCCATGCTTTCGTATGGGTAGAACAACAGGATATCATTCTTTTTCACCTGTTTTAACATGTTTCCGTCCTGTACATGTGCTGATTTTTGCGGGGAGAATGGCTCGTAGACCAGTGCTTTCTTCATAGACTCCGGGAGATTTCCTGCGATGGAGAACATATAATCCAGTTTCATCGGCATCTTCGTGCGGAAGATCTGCTCCGGTGTGATCTTGAATTTCTTACAGAAGTATTCCTGCATTTCCGGTGTCAGTTTCTCCGCTGTTTCTAATCTTACTACCGCCATCCTGCGGCGTTTGTGCAGGGTACTCTGCATGAGTTTCCGGAAATCATCGGTAACCTCCAGTGCTTCATCGTCCGGAGATACGTCTGCATTTCTTGTCACGCAGATGTAGTTCGGGTCGGATACTTCGTACTGGTCAAATACCAGATCCAGGTATTCCATGATGACTTTCTCCATGCGGATATAACGGATGTCATGTCCCGGAAGCATCAGGATATCGGATACATAGGTCGGAACCGGTACGATTCCGAGGATCTGTTCTTTTTCTTTGTCGTCTTTATTCTTCCTGCTATTGATATGCTTCAGATTGGCTGTTACGTAGATATCTTTATTCATAAGATGCGGGAACGGGTGGCTGCTGTCTACGATCTGCGGTGACAGTACCGGCAGGATCTGCTCTTTGAAACATTTCTTAACATATTTCTTCTCGTCTGTCTCCAGTTCTTTAAAGTCCAGTCCGCAGACTCCGTATGGGGACAGTTCTTTCTTGATCCCGGCGTAGGTCTTGTCACGTTCTTTATATAGCGGGGCAACTGCTGCGTAGATCGCATCCAGCTGCTCCTGCGGTGTCATTCCCGACCGGCTGTCTCTGTGTCTGTCGTCTGTCTGCACCATATCATAGAGGCTTCCGACACGGATCATGAAGAATTCATCTAAGTTACTGGTGAAGATGGCCACGAATTTCATACGTTCCAGCAATGGCACGCTCTTATCTCTTGCTTCTTCCAATACACGCTGATCGAATCTCAGCCAGGAAAGTTCTCGGTTCTGTGTGTAGTTTAATAGTTCTCGGTCCATAGGGTCTGCCTCCGTTTCTTGCCGGTGCCATTGGTGCCATTGGCACTTTGTAATCAGCGAATTTATTGTATACTTTATTATAGCAAAACCATCTTTTATTCTCAACACTGAGATGTATTGTGTTCAGATTTGTAATCTGATTTATAATCTGATTGGTATCGGCAAGCGAAGCCGGATATCGGTAAGCGGGGTCGAATTTGCTGGATGTATAATGCAAAAAAGGCGAGAACTACGCCTTTTCACATGTTGCAGTTCCCACCTTTTTATTATTATTTTATGCTCTCACCTTATGAACGATAAACAGGTGAGTATGAGTGTGCCACCAGGGACACTAAAAGAGCCTGTTTTCCCGTCCCCCTGGCTACTTTGCCTGAATATATCCCTTGGCAGTCAGTGCTTCGGCGCAAAGCACAGCTCCGCCTGCTGCACCACGGACAGTATTGTGTGACAGTCCGATGAATTTGTAATCATACATGCTGTCTTCTCTCAGACGTCCGATAGACACACCCATTCCGTTCTCATAATTTACATCCGCTTTTACCTGCGGTCTGTCATCTTCTGACAGATACTGGATGAACTGCTTTGGAGCACTTGGAAGTTCTGCTTCCTGTGGGAATCCCTTGAAGCTTTCCAGTTTCTCGATCAGCTGTTCTTTAGTTGGCTTCTTCTCGAAGTTGATGAATACAGCTGCTGTATGTCCGTTGAGTACAGGAACTCTTAAGCACTGGCATGTGATCTTTGGTTCTTCTGCAAGTTTGATTTCTCCGTTTTCCAGTGTTCCGAGTACACGAAGAGGTTCTTTTTCACTCTTTTCTTCTTCTCCGCCGATGTATGGAATGATATTCTCGATCATTTCCGGCCAGTCTTTGAATGTCTTTCCTGCTCCTGAGATTGCCTGGTATGTTGTTACAACAACTTCTTTTGGTCCAAATTCTTTCCATGCTGCAAGTGCAGGTGTATAGCTCTGGATTGAGCAGTTTGGTTTTACTGCGATAAATCCGCGTGTTGTTCCGAGACGCTCTTTCTGAGTCTTGATGAGGTCAAAGTGTGCTGCATTGATCTCCGGAACTACCATCGGCACGTCTTTTGTCCAGCGGTGAGCACTGTTATTAGATACTACAGGGGTCTCTGTCTTTGCATATTCTTCTTCGATCGCTCTGATCTCATCTTTTGTCATATCTACGGCACTGAATACAAAATCTACAGTAGAAGCAACTTCTTCTACTTCATTTACATTCTTTACGATTAAGTTCTTTACACCTTCCGGCATCGGTGTATCCATTTTCCAACGTCCGCCTACGGCTTCTTCATATGTTTTTCCTGCTGAACGTGGGCTTGCTGCTACAGTTACAACCTCGAACCAAGGGTGATTTTCAAGCAATGAGATAAAACGCTGTCCAACCATTCCTGTTGCTCCTAAAATACCTACTCTTAATTTCTTATCCATCTTTGTTCTCTCCCTTTCTTTTTATCATTCCTTAATACAGCCTTACGCTACCTTCATCCGTATGACATGTACTAGTATTTATAAATGTATATTTTAATATTCTTCCATATATTTCTGATAAGCCGCAATTGATTTTGCCATAGCATCTTTTCCTGGTGCTCCTATGGTGACACGCTTATTCACACATGTCTCAAGATCGATTGCTTTATAGATATCTTCTTCAAATACCGGCGAGATCTTTCTGTACTCTTCCAGTGGAAGTTCATCTAACGGAATCTTCTTCTCAATGCATGTCAGTACCAGTTTTCCCACGATACCATGTGCATCTCTGAATGGTACACCGTGATTTACCAGATAATCTGCTGCATCTGTCGCATTGGTAAATCCGTGTTTTGCACTTTCTTCCATGCGGTCTTTATTAAACTGCATCGTCTTTAACATTCCGGCAAATAATGTGATACATCCTTTGGCTGTATCCATAGCATCAAATGCCCATTCTTTATCTTCCTGCATGTCTTTATTGTATGCAAGCGGAATTCCCTTCATCGTAGTAAGGAGTGCATTTAATGCGCCGTATACCCGTCCGGTTTTTCCTCTTACCAGCTCTGCGATATCCGGATTCTTCTTCTGCGGCATGATACTGCTTCCTGTACTGTACGCATCATCAATCTCTACAAACTGGTATTCATTCGAATTCCAGATGATGACCTCTTCACAGAATCTGCTTAAGTGCATCATCATAATGCTCAGTGCAGATAACAGTTCCAACAGATAATCTCTGTCTGATACACCGTCCATGCTGTTCAGTGTCGGTCCGTCGAATCCAAGTAATTCTGCTGTATATTCACGATCCAGTGGATATGTCGTTCCAGCAAGTGCTCCGGAGCCAAGCGGACATGTATTCATTCGTTTGCTAATATCCTTCAGTCTCTCATGATCTCTTCGGAACATTTCAAAATATGCCCCCATATGATGAGCCAGTGTGATCGGCTGTGCTTTCTGAAGATGTGTGAATCCTGGCATATATGTCTCGACATTCTCCTCCATTACATGAAGGATTACTTCCAGAAGTTCTTTTACCTGAGCATCAATCTCCTGAATCTCATCTCTGGTAAAAAGTTTCATATCTAATGCAACCTGGTCATTTCTGCTTCGTCCGGTATGGAGTTTCTTTCCCGGATCTCCGATGCGGTCGATCAATGTTGCTTCCACAAAACTGTGAATGTCTTCATATTTGTCTGATATCTCTAATTTACCGGATTCTACATCTTTCAGAATGCCATTTAATCCGTCTGTGATCTGTTCTTTTTCTTCTTCCGTTAAGATTCCCTGCTTTGCAAGCATAACTACATGTGCAAGACTTCCTCTGATGTCCTGCTTATAGAATCTTTTATCAAATGTAATGGAAGCATTAAAATTATATACTAGCTGGTCTGTCTCTTTTGTGAAACGACCTCCCCATAACTGTGCCATATGGATTCTTCCTTTCATTTTTAAGTTTACTGTTTTCGATTTTAACACATTTCCGCATAAAAGCAAATATTATTACAGGAATTTACATATTTATTCATCACAAAATGCAGTTACTTACATGAATCCATGCAATTTCTTCTTACTTTTTATGCATTTTTATTACTATGCTTTTGCCCGTTGCTCTTCCAGACGCTGCCGCATCGAGAATTCACATCCGCAGTAATCCTGCCTGTACAGGCCATACTGTGCGGATAACTCTACAGATCTTTTATATCCGTTCTTTTTCTTGAAATCGGATGTAAGATATGATACGCCATACTCTTCTGCAAGTTTTAATCCGATCTCATTCAATTTGGCTGCATTTTTCAAAGGACTGATGCTGAGTGTCGTCGTAAAGT
>UMIB01029090.1_pt1 | contig 38349 bp, 27 predicted proteins | sample 1965641 | NCBI WGS metagenome assembly UMIB01 (sample SAMEA4836110, study PRJEB28245) | human gut metagenome | biome: gut microbiome; material: fecal sample | place: Denmark | collected 2008
TCATGCTGCCCTTCTTCTCTGTTCCGTTTTTCTCCTGCTTGTGGATGTGATCCTCGTCTGCCTCGATATAAAGGTACTCCACACTCTTTTTCTTCTCCGGCTTCGGAAAGGGCAGTTCTGTCTGGATCCCATGTACCTTATCCATGACGGCTGTCTTGCTGATCACAGAATCTTCTCCCAGTGCCCTGGCAGCACTGGCATAGCTGGTCTTTACCGCCTCTGCCAGCACCTCAGCTTCCGCACGGCTGCTCAGTCTTTCATGGGCATCCAGTTCCATCCATTCATCCAGAAGATAATGGCAGGTTCCATCCTTACAGCTTCGGAACAGCGTGTGGGTAAAGCAAACCGGTCCCACTGTAGTCAGCAGCTGGCGTTCATCATGCCTCTGGATGGTATATTTTTCTGCTCTGGAAATATCCTCACACAGCATACGGTCCATGTCGCTGTACAGGGCTGCCATATGCTCCGCCGTTGCCTTTCTCGCAGCCTCCGCAAGCTGTTTCTCGTACAACTCCATATCCTTCATCCCGGATAAGAGAAAAAGTTCATCCGCCTTTTCAAAATCCCTGTACAGCTTTTCCGCTGAGTATGCTATAATGTTTTTCATGAGAGTACCTCCATCGACTGTGTTTTAGATTCTAGTCAAATCCATTATAACAGAGATGTTGGTGCTCTCTCTTTTTCTTTTATTCAACTGACAAAAACTTTACTCTATATTCCTACAAAAGTGCCGTACATTCTATCAATATCACGGGCAAAAGTTATAAAAGTGAATCCGTGGATATTGAGATCAAAAAAAAGATAAGCCGCTGCAAGTATATTCTGCTATGCAGCGGCTTATCTTTGATTTTATATTTCTTCTCTGTCCAAAAGATTCTTCATGCTCTTGGTGCTGATCCACAGGGTAGATGTATTATGCAGAAGAGCGGAAGTGGTGGGAGGAATAATACCTGCCACCCCCAAGACAATAAGTCCGGTGTTGATGCCTACGATCATGCGATAATTTTTACGGATCCGCGCCATCAGGGCATTGCTCAGCTCCTTCAGTGTCGCTACTTCCTGTAAATTATCCGCGCCGATGGTCACATCTGCGATCTCTCTGGCGATCTGTGCGCCCTCGCTGATGGCAATCCCTACATCCGCCGCAGACAATGCCGGGGAATCATTGATGCCATCACCGATCATAATAACCTTATGGCCTGCCTGCTTCTCCTGCTCCACGAACTTTGCTTTGTCCTCCGGCAATACCTCGGAATAATACTCGTCCACACCGACGATTCCGGCAATGGATCTTGCGATACGATCACTGTCACCTGTCATCATAACGACCTTGCCAATCCCCAGACCTTTTAATTGCTTTATTACCTCAGCGGCCTCTTCTCTGAGAGGATCCTCGATATAGATCACCGCAGCCAGCTTGCCGTCTATTGCCATATACAGGCGGGAGTATTCCTCAGACAGCTGATCGAACAGCTCCTGTCTGCCCTCCGGAATCTGTGCCTGCTCATCCTCAAATACGAAATGATAGCTGCCAATGATGATCTTCTTGCCTTCCAGAGTGGAAGAGATTCCATGGGCTACAATATATTCCACTTTGGTATGCAGTTCTTCATGTACCAGCTCCTTGCGGGCTGCTTCCCGCACCACTGCCTTCGCCATGGAATGAGGGAAATGCTCCTCCAGGCAGGCGGCGATCCGAAGAAGTTCATCTGTGGACTGTCCGTTAAAGGATATCACATCCGCCACGGTGGGCTGTGCCTTGGTCAGTGTTCCGGTCTTATCAAATACGATGGTAGTGGCATCTGCCATAGCCTCTAAGTATTTGCCACCCTTCACCGTGATCTCGTAGGTACTTGCCTCGCGGATCGCGGACAATACTGCTAACGGCATGGACAGCTTCAGTGCGCAGGAGAAATCCACCATCAGCACGGATAATGCCTTGGTCACATTCCGTGTGAACAGCCATACCAGGCCGGTGCCTAAGAACGTATAGGGTACCAGCTTATCCGCCAGGTGCTCTGCCTTACCCTCCAGAGAGGATTTCAGCTTCTCGGATTCCTCGATCATGGTCATGATCTTCTCGTATTTGCTGGAGCCGCCGGTCTCCTTGACACAGATGGTCAGCTCGCCTTCTTCTACCACGGTTCCGGCATAGACGGTTCCACCGGGGATTTTTCTCACAGGAACGGATTCTCCGGTGAGCGATGCCTGGTTCACCATGCCTTCTCCGTCCGTCACTGTACCATCGAAGGGGATCACATTGCCCATGTGGATCCTTACCAGATCTCCTGACTTAATGGACGTGGACGGCACCAGGATCTCCTGTCCGCCGCTCACAACCCATACCTTGTCAATGTTTAAGGACATGCTTCTCGCCAGATCGCCGACAGACTTTTTGTGCGTCCACTCTTCCAGAATCTCACCGATGCCAAGCAGGAACATTACGGAAGCTGCTGTGTTGTAATCACCGCGCAGCACGGATACGCCGATAGCGGTGGCATCCAGTACCGGCACTTCGATCTTCCCCTTTGCCAGGGTCTTGATTCCATGCCAGAGATATTTGAAAGATTTTACCGTGGTGATCACGGAACGGATATCCATGGGCAAAAACAGCCTGATTCCATAGTGCATTACCACTTTATTGATCAGCTGATCCTTATATTCCCGGTTCATCTCCCTGCCGGAATTAGCAAGATAATTCTCCGGTACTTCCGTACCCTGATACGTAAAATTCTCCAGTGTCTTCAGTGCCTCCTCCCTGGAACCGGTATAGACTACCGTAACATCCAGGGTGCGCTCCTGAATTTTGGCACTGACAATATTCTTCTGTCCGTCCAGATAGTATTGCAGTGTATCTGCCTGCGCAAAGCTCATGCGGCTCTGCAGAATGTGAACCCTGAGTCTCCCCTTTATCTCATGCTTGATGACAAATCTCATAATTTATGCCTGCTTTCATGAAAGGGATCATTCTGCTGCTGTGATCTTAGTCTCTGCTGCTTCTGCGTCATATTCCTGCGATGCCTGTGCTGCTCTGTCCTCGTTGATCTGCTGAGCTTCTGCGTAGATATCCTCTGCGTTCTCCTGGATAGTGGTCGCAGTCTTCATGACACACTCTTTTGCGCGCAGAACTGCTGCGGTGCAGTTGGTGTACAGCTTCTTCGCATCCTTGCTGGACAGTACTTTGATACCCGCGGTTCCGAACAGAACGCCTGCTGCGAAGATACCGGTTTTTGCTTTATCAATCTTTTTTAAACATTTCAACATAATTCATTTCCTCCTGTGTGAAGTCTTTTGTTTATTCTATTTATGAATGAATATTATAAGCACCTGTTTTTCCTATTTCCAGTGTTTTTCGTTTAATGATAAATTTTATCATTTATCAAAAACGCAAAAGGCCAGTGGATCAAAATCCACTGACCTTCTTGTATTCCTGTAATTTTTCTTTTGCTGCCGGGGTCAGATTCTTAGGCACCTGAATCTGGATCACGACATACTGATCGCCGTGGGCATTTTTATCCTTCATGGATACCACGCCCTTGCCTTTCAGACGGATCTTGCTGCCGGACTGCGTACCTTCCTTCACTTTGCACATGACATCGCCGTACAATGTGGGCACACGGATCTCGCCGCCCAAGGCCGCTGTGGTATAGGGGATATTGACTGTGGTATACAGATCCTGTCCTCTACGCTCCCAACCCGGCTTCTCCTGTACCGTCACTTTCAGATACAGGTCGCCACTCTCACCGCCGGAGTAGCCTTCACCACCCTTACCTTTCAGACGGATGCTTTTACCGGTGTCAATCCCTGCCGGAATGTGCACCTGCACGGATTCGGACTTGCCGGTAGCCGGATCTCTTAAGGTAAAGGTCTTGTCGCAGCCATGCATTGCTTCGTCAAAGCTGATAGTAATGCCGGATTCCACATCCTGACCTTTGCTGCGGTAGTTCGCCCGGCTGCCCCGTCCGGATCCTTTCTGTCCCTTGAAATACTGTCCGAACAGATTGTCGAAAATATCCTCATCCCCGCCGAAGCCGCCAAAATCACCGGTACCGAAACCGCTTCCTCCTGTGCTGTAATGGAACGTGCCGTTGCCGAAGCCGCCGAAACCATCGGTACCAAATCCGCCGGTACCGCCATTGTAGTGGAAGCCGCCTCCGTTCTTAAACTGCTCCTGATACTGTCTGGCTGCCTCCTCGTTAAATCCCTCCTGGAAAGCAGCAAAACCGTAAGTATCGTATAGTTTCTTCTTTTTTTCATCCCCCAGCACATCGTAAGCTTCGTTGACTTCCTTCAGCTTCTCCTCTGCCACAGGGTCTCCTGCATTGGTATCCGGATGGTATTTTTTCGCCAGTTTCCGGTATGCTTTTTTTATCGCTGCAGCGTCCGCTGTCTTGCTGACACCCAGTACTTCATAATAATCTCTTTTTGTTGTCTTCGTCATATTCCCTCCATTCTGCCCAACCGGTGAGCCACACAACCAAGACGTTCTCCATGTAAAAATCAGCCACACAGTTTCCTGCGCGGCTGACCACTTCACATCTCTTTTCAAACAATTGTCTGCTGTTGCAGTCGCTTGTTCCTCTTACAGAGATTATATTATCACTACGGTTTAGCACTCGCAAGAGGTGAGTGCTAAAAAATATATTAAATAATCATAAAATCCATAAACCGGCTATTACAATTTACCACCCTTAGAACCGCCAAAGCTTGCGGAATTCAGGATATTGGTGTCAAAGGTAAAGGTCAGTCTCTCCTCAGTACGGGCTCTCTTCAAAGACAGCTGGATCATCCGGTCCAGAAGCTCCTTGTAAGGAACACCCACCGGATCCCACAGATAGAATGCCAACGATCCGGGGATCGTATTGATCTCATTGAAATACAGCTTGCCGTTGTCTTCATCGATCATAAAGTCGATACGGGACACACCGTTACAGCCCAGCGCCTTGAAAGATCTGACTGCCAGTTCCCGCACCTCTTCTCTCTTCTCGGGAGATAACTCTGCGGGGATCTTGCGGGATACGCTCGCCATACCCTTGGAGCCGCTGCCCTTGGCATTGCTGACGTATTTATCTTCATAGCTTAAGATGTCTTTGGTGTGCAGGGGTTCTTCGCACTCAGAAGCAATAGCGTCATTCTCATCTCCCAGTACCGAGCAGTTGATCTCACGTAAATTGGTGATGGCGTGCTCCACCAGCACTTTGGTCGCATACTTGAACGCATCGTCGACGGAGTGAGTCAGCTCCACACGATTTTTAGCCACACTGATGCCTACGCTGGAACCTAAGTTGACCGGTTTTACGATCACGGGATATCCCAGTCCTTTTTCCACTTTGTCAAGGAGAGTCTCTATCTGTGCATAATCCGACAGCGTATACAGCTGTGCATCCAGTACCGGAACATCACACTCCTTTAATACAGCTTTCATAATGTATTTGTCCATGCCGATGGCGGATGCGGTCACATCACAGCCCACGAAGGGGATCCCCATGGTCTTCAGATAACCCTGGAAAGCACCGTCCTCTACGTTGGTACCGTGAACTACGGGGAAAGCCACATCGATCTCTACCGGTTTCTTCCCACCGAACAGCTTCACCGGGAAAGGAGTCAGGAATACCCTGCCGTCCTCGTTGGTCATGATGACTCTCTGGGACTTTTTCAACAGTTCATCGATATTTTTATAGGATTCAATCTTGCCGATCTCCTCACCGATGTACATTTCATTGCGCTTGGTCATATAGACCGGGATCACTTCGTATTTGTCTGTGTCCATATTCATGACAGCCTGGATGCCGGAGATCACGGATACTTCGTGCTCTACACTCTTGCCGCCAAACAGCATTGCTACTCTTGTCTTCATCTATTTTTCCTCCTGGATTTTCCTACTCTCTATCAACTATCCGGAACCACTTTTGCAAAATCGCACCTGAATCGTCTAATAGTTATCCGTAAGATCATTCTCTAATAAAATATACTTATGTCCCTGCCCCTTGATGGCATAGGCGTAAGATACGGCTTCCTCCAGCTTGTCGAATACAAGGCATTTCTCTTCCGGGAATCCCTTCTCCAGCACGCCCTCCCTGATGGGCTCGGTATGTCGTCTGCCCACTAACAGGATGTAATCACAGCAATCTGCTGCGTAGTTGCCGAATTTATGATTGTACTCCGCTTCCTTGTCACCCAGCTCCACCATGCCCGGTGTGATCAGGATCCGGATACCGTCAAACATGGCCAGCGTCTCGACCGCAGCCTTAGAACCTACGGGGTTGGAATTGTAAGCATCATCAATGATCGTCACCAGACCGTGCTCCCGCATCTGCATACGATGGGGCACCGGCTCGATCCGGCGTACCGGGATCCGCAGTTCCTGCAGCGTCATACCCATTTTATGAGCGACTGCGATAGCCCCCACCACATTGATGACATTGTGGGCACCAATGAGACGCATCTGGAATCTCTCGCTCTCGCCGTCCGGGGTCACTACGGTGAACTCCGTACCTAACTGGGATACCTTCACATCTTTGGCACAGTATCCTGTCCCTTCCGTCTCGGAATAATAGAATATCTTCTCCGGGGTCTGATCATAAGCGGAAGAAGCTGCCTGCTGCTTAATATAATCGTTGTCGCCGTTTAAGAACAACATGCCGCCTTCCGGCAGGGCATCCGCCAGCTCGAACTTCGTCTTCTGAATATTCTCCATGTTAAAAAAGGTCTCTAAATGCTGCGGTCCGATGGATGTGATCACACCGTGATCGGGATGCACCATATCACAGATCTCCTTGATATCGCCCACATGGCGGGCACCCATCTCACAGACGAAGATCTCCGTGGTGGGCTTCAAGGAGCCTCGGATGGTCCGCACCACTCCCATAGGAGTATTAAAACTCTCCGGAGTCACCAGCACATTATATTTCTCCTGCAATAATGTCTGCAAATAGAACTTCACACTGGTCTTGCCGTAGCTGCCGGTCACACCGATGACGGTAAGTCCCGTGACGCTTTTCAGCTTTCTCACAGCATCATTGATATAATGCTGATTGATCCCCGCCTCCATGGGATGATTGATGACATTTGCCACAATATCCAGAACAAGATTCACAGATACCAGGATCAGGCACAATCCCGGGATCCGATTCATTCCGCCCAATCCACACACCAGAGCGAATACCGCAGCCGTAAGGATCAGCTCCGTAGTGAGCAATCTCTTGACCCGGGCGGTATACACCAGCTTTTTCTTCGTGTTCATCCGCTTCATGGCACGATATACCACGATGATCACGAGCAGTACCAGATATTCGAAGATTTCAAGAGCAAGATACGGAAACACACAGGTCACAATGCCCAGTGCCAGACCAAAATAGAGAATCCATTGCAGCCGGAACTTCTTCTTCAGCCAGTGAAGGTGTTCTTTATTCTTATAGCCGTTCTGCTGGAACATATGCATGTTATACCGCATGGTATAAAAATATGCCGGAACCGCAAGCACGACCGCTATCAGCACACGTATGATCATTTCAGATATGCCTCCATAATTCCCCGGAACTGTGCCGGTTTCTCAAGGAAAGAAAAATGACCGGTTCCCGGGATCACTGCCAGGCCGCAGTTGGGGATCTTCTCTTCCATAATATGTGCATCCCGGATAGGAGTTGCCGTATCCTGATCTCCCCAGATCAGCAGTACTTCCTGACGGATCTTCGGAAGCAGCTTTGTCAGATCCTCATTCACTGCCTTCACCATACACTGACGCATCATGGGTGTCGCATTGCGGTAGTCTGCCGATCCCTGTCGGCTCCTCCAGTCATCGATCACCTCCGGGAACATGGCATAGATCAACTTCATGTTCAGGAATTTCTTCAGGATCTTGTACTTGCGGATCTTCCATTTCTGCGCAGTAGTACGCACCGGCAGGACACCGGCGCTGTCGATCAGGATAATATTCGTGATCTCAAAAGGGATGCTCTCTCTGGCTGCCAGCTTGATGATCACGCGTCCGCCGTAAGAATGACCGATGAGTGTTGCCTTCTTTATCTGCATTACTTCCATGAATTTGCAGAAAAAGTCCGCAAATCCGTCCACATCCCAGGGTTCCTTCGGTTCGTCACTGCCGCCGAAGCCCGGGAAATCGAACTGGATCACACGGTATCTGCTGCCGTCAATGGCACCTGCCACAGAATCATACACTCCCAGATCCGTACCCCAGCCCTGTAAGATCACAACCGTCTTATCACCGGTACCGGTTGTTTTTACACATATATTATATCCGTCTACTACTATATTCATTGAAAACCTCAATTTCAAATTGCACTGTTACAAATTTTTATTATAAGCTGAAAGTATCACAATATCAACCAAAAGCTTCTTTCCCCAATTTTATGCCATAGTTTTCATAAGCAAATTTACTGTTTCTTTCAAGCCAGCTACCAAAAGAGAGATTTTCTTTTTCATAAGATGCACAATTTTCACTAATCAGCATATTGACCTTATCTATTACCTCCTGAATATCTATCTTAAATTGTGCCTTCCCCTCTTTTTCCTTCTTGAGTTGGTAAAATAGAATATTCATCAAGGTTTGCAGCGCCGGAAAACTACCGGCTACATTGATCATAGCGTACAGACCATCTCGATAGCCCATATCAATCCCTGATGTATTATCTCTTGCGTAGCAATTATGAATCGCATCCACGACTGCCTGATAATTATGACCGGCACCGGGATAGCTTTCAATACGGCAGCTGCCAACACCTGAAAGCAACGCCAGATACGCCATTCTATTGCCTGCAACATATTTTTTGTTGATAATATTCACCATTGCTTCAGCCTGATCCACTAATTTATCATATACAGTTCCCATTTGCTTTTCTCCTATCTCATAATAGATATTGTGTAGCCGACACCGTCACTGGTACCGGACAATTTTCTCTACATCCCAGCCTAACTGCTCAGCGCCACGCTCGATGACCTCGCTGGAGCCGCCTGCAGCAAAACCTTTGCTCTTATATTTCTTTTTTTAGAACTTTAATTCCATGTCGCCATCGTCATTCTGCTCTGTATCAATCCCCAGTCCCTGCATCAGAATACGATTCCACTCTGCATTATTGCTTTCCAGTTCTTTCTTCTGCATAATGCGATTGCGGTCACTTAAGATCGCCAGCATTTCGTCCGCAATCTCCTCCGGCGGCAGATCAGAATAATGACACAGATAACCGATCATACGGCTCGCCGTAAAATCCGTATTCAGATTCTTCGTCACCAGATCACAGAACGATTCCGGATAACCGCGGGATAGGAGCATTTTATATAATTGCATACTTTGGGGAGATCTTGGTTTCATATTTATTCTACGCCTTCTTAATATGGAAGATCACGCCGCTCTTGGGGTAGATCCACTCGTCCTTGATCGCAATGTCATAGAGGCCGGCTCTCTGGATGCAGGCTCCGACATTGGCAGTGCTTTCCTTATTGAGATAGGAATACATAGTGACATCCATTCCGTTCTTGTATTTCAGCTTGATATGGGGCTCCTTGGTTGGATCCACCAGAGTCACCTCGAAAATAGAGTTCCATACCCGGGGCATCTTGAAATAGATGCTGACCAGATGCTCCCCGCTTGCCTCGTTCCGGTCAAAATCAAGCTTGAATTTCAGGATAAATCCGTTGCTCTTGCGTTCTACCTCGAACTGCGCTTCGTCGTCATTATCTCCGCTGTTGTCAATTCGCAAGATCGGCATGAACAGGTCATTGATCACATCCCGGACCTTGTCCGCGGGAATACTGTTGATGAAGTCCACAGCTTCCGGTTCCACCACCAGATCCTCATTGAAAATGCTCTTGGTGAAATCCGCATCCTGTCCGGTCTCCAGCAATCCACCGTCCAGACTCTTTTTATCATAGGCGAAACCGAGTCTGATCACATCGCCCGTGTAGTTCTCGTCTGTTCCTCCCAGACACTTTACGCTGAACTTCAATTCCTCATCGATCAGGTAATACTTTCCGTCTGTGGCTCCGGGGAAACCGGCTTTTACATATTCCTCCGTCAGATTCGGCTCCAGATTGATCGTGTAATCGAACATTTTCCGGATCCTGGCGCCTCTTGCCCTGTCAAAATATTTCTCCATATTGGTAGAAAGCATATCCACCGCATCTTCATCCTTTATCATAGAGGTAATGGTGGATTTCAGGAAAGTCTTTTTATCTTCATCGCTGAAAGAATCCAGGATCTCCGGCTCTCCCATCAGCGTCTTGGTGATCTGCTGGGAGGTCTCTCTGGCGTAGGCATCCTGGGTCAGCTTGTTGTTCAATATATCAAATAACAGAAATGCCGCCAGCACACCGATAAGATTCCCCACAATATTGTCGATCAAGTCATCCAAGGTGTAACCGTTCTTCAGTGCCAGATAGGTATATCCCACAAACACAAGTAACAATGCGATCAGCACCAGTACCATAGTAGCGGACAAAGTGTCCATCACACTTTTTTTCTTCTTTTGTTTCTGATTATCCATGAATTTCCTCCCTCGTAAATACACCCTCATAGATTGCGGGCTTCCGCATGTAATATGCCCAGAACCGGTCACCGTAGTCATAATGCCACCATTCCGACGGCAGATTGGTAAATCCCGCATCTATCATAGCATAATAAAGCAGACGGCGGTTTTCACGGACCTGTTCGTCCTCTGCCCCCTGTACATGCTCCGCGGTCTCATAATACGCTGCGTAGGTCTTATCCGTAAAAGCATCGAATCCACATCCCATGGGAAGCTCTCTGCCCTCCGGATCCAGAATCGTTAAGTCAATGGCTCCTCCGGTGGTATGGGCGGGAGGCACCTTTGTATCCGGTACCGGGTCCGAGACAAATTTGCAGATCGCAGCTCTCCTTTTTGCCTCCGGCAGCTCTTCCAGATGAAAATCCCGGATGATGTCCACAGAATATTTTTCAAACAATTCATGCTGCAGCGCAAAGGGGCGCCAGGCATCCCAGATGCGGAACCGGTAACCGTCCGGCAGATTCCCCGCCGCCTTCACCAGCCTCTCATACATCTCCTTACGGACGAAGCAGTTCTCTTCCGCATGATCCATGTTAAGGATTGGATACAGCATTTTCACATCCCACAGATCACAGCTTTTCAATTCTATAAACGCAGAATCCACAAACGCACTGTCTATATAGCGTTCCGGATCTTCGATCGTTGGTATCGGCCTCATAGGATCAGCCTCCTTTGATTTTGTTCTTTCTCAATAATAACTCTTTTCAACATGGGATGGCAAGAGGTGTTGTCATTTCCCGCAAGGCTTGTTAAAATAAGGATATGAAAAAGAAAAATTTATGTAAAACGTTATTAAAAACCATGTGTATCGTGCTGGGGATCCTCATCCTCGCACTGTTGGCTTACATCGTCTACCTCTATGCCAGTTATTACAGGATCGAGGACAATCAGGAACTGGTGGTGGAGGCACCGGTCGACGATACTACCACAGGTGCGGCTGCGGTGCTGGCTACGGATACGGAATATTCCGCAGTGACCTACAACATCGGCTTTGGTGCTTATCTGCCGGATTACAGCTTCTTCATGGATGGCGGTACCTCCTCCTGGGCGGAAAGCCCGGAGACCGTACAATATGCCATAAACGGTGCGGGAGAGCTGGTGAAGTCATTAGACCCGGATTTTGCGCTGATCCAGGAGATCGATCTGGATGCCACCAGAAGCTATCATACGGATGAATACGAGATGCTGCGCAACCTTCTGCCGGAATATACTACCGTATTTGCGCAGAATTATGATTCTGCCTTCCTGTTCTATCCGTTTACACAGCCCCACGGCAGCAGCAGAGCAGGACTCGGACTGTTCTCGAAATATCCGGTGTCTTCCGCCCTGCGCAGAAGCTTCCCCATCTCCACTTCCTTCAGCAAGTTCTTCGATCTGGACCGCTGCTACAGCGTCTCCCGGATCCCGGTGGACAATGGCAAGGAGCTGGTAATCTTCAATCTGCATATGTCCGCCTACGGCAACAGCGATGAGATTCGCAAGGGACAGATTGAGATGCTGTGCAATGATATGGCAAAAGAATACGAAGCCGGGAATTATGTGCTCTGCGGCGGCGACTTTAACCACGACCTGAAGGCTTCCGAAGAGGATACGGAGAGCTGTGAGTCCTGGGCATTTCCTTTTCCGAGAACGGAGCTGCCGGAGCATTTTGCCTTCTGTCTGGATCTGTTGAGTTCTGAGGAGAGGGAAGCTCTTTGGAACAGCGCCAGAAATGCGGATATGGAATATGTCCCCGGTATAACTTATACCGTAACCCTGGACGGATTTATTATCTCCGACAATATCGAGTGCCGGTCCTATGAAAATGTAAACACTGGCTATTCCTACTCCGACCATGATCCCGTGAAGATGGAGTTCGTGTTAAAATAGTGTCAAGATTTACAAAGTCTGTTGACAGTGTTTGTCCTTTTTTGTAGAATGAGGGCACAGTTAAGAGGGAGTAGTTCCCGGATGGTTTCTGATAGAATGATTACAGAATGTGTACGAAGCTGTCCGGAATGATAATCGTCATCACGTCCGTCGGACCGGTTATTATTGTAAGCAACGAGACTTTTATCGATCATTTTTGATGCGGTAAAAGTCTCTATTTTTATACTTTTTTCTAAGAATACAGACGCTTTCCGCAGGAAAGGACAGCTTATGGAATACATATTGTTACTCGTAGGATTTATACTTCTGATCAAAGGTGCGGACTTTTTCGTGGAGGGAAGCTCCTCCCTGGCGGGGATCCTGAAGGTCCCCAGCGTCATCATCGGTCTGACCATCGTCGCCATGGGCACCAGTGCTCCGGAGGCCTCCGTCAGCATCAATGCCGCACTGGCTGGCAGTAATGATATCGCCATCAGTAACGTCGTCGGCTCGAATATCTTCAACGGGCTGGTGGTGGTAGGTATCTGTGCATTCCTGCACAGCTTTATGCCCCACGGAGAGATCCTGAAGCGGGATATGCCGTTAAATATCCTGGTAACTGTCGTATTATGTCTGATGTTTTTAGATGGCAGCTTAAGCCGCATTGAAGGCGCTGTCCTGTTGTTTTGCATGATCGTATATCTGGGATTTATGATCTATTCTGCCCGGAAAAACAGAGAAGAGGGCGAACCCGGCAAGATCCTCTCTCTTCCCCGCAGCCTTTTGTATATTGCCGGAGGTCTGGCTGCCGTTATCTTCGGCGGTGATCTCGTCGTGGATAAAGCGTGCATCATCGCTACAAATTTCGGTGTCAGTCAGAACTTCATCGGATTGACTATTATCGCCATCGGCACCTCCCTGCCGGAGCTGGTGACCTCCATCGTTGCCACGAAAAAGGGAGACAGCGGACTGGCGCTGGGCAATGCCATCGGCTCCAACCTGTTCAACATCCTGTTTATCCTCGGAATGTCCGCGGTGATCAGCCCTCTGCATGTCCTCGGAGAGTCTGTCATCGACACCGTACTGCTCCTTGGCAGTGCCATTCTGCTCTTCGTATTCGCCCGTACCGGCAGACGCATGACCCGCAGTGAGGGGGCTGCGTGCGTGCTTCTGTATGTTGCATATACGGCTTACCTCTTCGTGAGGTAACAGTGCGGCTATAGACGCACTAAAAAAGCGCACCTGGGGGAGGTGCGCTTTTTTATTTAAGTTATTTGTGGCAGATATCTCTCCACTGGCAGTCGCCGCAGATGACTTTGCCATATCCCGGCTGCAGAATCTTCTCTTCCACGATCCGCTCAAATTCCGCAAAAGTCATTTCCTGACCTGTCTTTAATCCGGTGTATTTCAATACACCCGCATCATATCGGTCTACCTTCTCCGCAGACTCGCAGCTGCCACCCTTATTATGCGGGCAGGCGCTGCAGATCTCATCCGTCGCTCCGACAAGCTGCAGGGATGACGGTCCATTTTTTCCCAGAAGCCATTCTTTCACCTCTGCCATATGCTTAGTGAACCCTTCACTGTATCCCTTCCCTTCGAAAAAATACAGGCACATACCGTGGTGCGGACGGATCCGGTAAGTTGTTGTCACTTCCATATCCGGTGTATCCTTTATTCCTGTCCGTTCAGCTTCAGAGCCTTAGACAGTCTCTTGCTCAGTGTCAGTGCCAGTGCGATCTTCACCAGATCCGGAATGATGAAAGGAATTACACACCAACCCAGTACGGTAGCCAGACCGACAGCTCCGGAATTCTGCGCATATACAACCATGAACCACACCGTTCCGATAGCATAGCACACAATCAGGCCCAGTACCATGGAGATACCCAGCACCCATGTCTTACGTCCGAACAGCTTCTCGATCAGCCACATCAGCAGTGCGGAGAATAAAAATCCAATGATGTAACCGCCGGTGTTGCCAAGTAACTGACCGATACCACCGGAGAAACCGGCAAATACGGGAATGCCTACTGCACCCAGTAAAATATAGATCAATACCGCAAGGCTTCCTCTCTTACCGCCCAGTACGCCGACTGCCAAGAATACCGCAAAAGTCTGTAACGTAAAAGGAACCGTCATCGGGATGGAGATCCAGGAGCAGATTGCGATCAGAACCGCAAATACCGCAATATACACCATGTCATAAGTCTTGCTACGAGTTGTTGTCTGTGTTGTCATAATAAAAAACCATGCCTTTCTGTCAGATGTCTTTTTGTAAAAACCTCTGTCAGAATAGCATGGTGGTTTTCAATTGTCAACTCTTTTTGTAATATGGTTAACAATTGAATAGATTCTCTGGTCAGGACTGCTTCATCGTCTTCTTATTCCGGTACATATCCTCATCTGCACGCTCACGCACCTTCTCCGGATCCGTATCATCCGCCGTGAATACAGCATAACCATAGGCAATTCCCACAGGAACGGGAATGATGTTCTTGTGATTCAATATCTCTACATCCTGATCGATCTTATGCATCACACGTTCTATCTTAAAATATCTTCCCTTCGGAATGATACAGCAGAATTCATCCCCGCCAATGCGATAACATTTCCCATAGCGTTCAAAATTGTCCTCTATGATATGTGCCGCATTGATAATATACTCATCTCCTGCCCTGTGGCCATATTGATCGTTACACTGCTTAAGATTGTTCAGGTCAAAGGTCACTATGACATACCCTTCAAAATCCTTCTCATTTTTCACAAAATAATCATAAGCATTTCGATTATACATGCCGGTCATGGAATCATTCAGCGCAAACTGCTCCAGCTCCTCTGCCCTTCGACCTTTTTTCAGCCGGGCAACCGTCTGTCTGGCGGATTCTATTCCCAGCACCACAATAAAGATCAAGAAAGAGAGTCTGCCAAAGACGCCTACATCATTGCCGGTTTTATAATAACCACTCACATCTACAATGGCAGCAAAAAATACAAGCAGCAATGCCCCTACACATGCCTTCAGCCTCTGATCCAGCTGCCTTCTGACAATTTTGCTGCAGATGACCACCAGCAGATACAGGATCGTCAGAATGATCAACGCATGCGTCATCCACAGGCTTCTCCGGAACTCATATATCTCTGTTGCATTCAGTATATGCGTCAAGACGATCAATGCCAGATTAGCATTACAGATAATTCTACAAAACCAGTCATCCCTGATCTCCAGAAAGCTCTTCACAAACAGGATAAAGGACATCGGCAACAGCATGAGCGTAGCAAATGCCAGATAAGAGCATCCCTGCCTGTTGGCCAGGAGCAGCGTTGCCACATCCGTCTCATTGGCCGACCATGTTCCCACCAGGATGGAAACAATACCCAGATACAATAAGGTTCCGTCGATCCGGCTTCCGCAACGGATAACGATCCAATAAATACTAATATACAATCCCATCAGTATCACCATCATGCTGATGAGAAAGGCAGGCATTGCCCGGCGCATCACCCAACGATAAATATTATAGCCGCCACCGATATAAAACGTCTTCTGCTGACCTGCCGTTTCCTGATAACAGGGGGTGAACTGTACCTGCAAGCTGCTCACATTACTTGAAAACCTGACAATATTCCAGTTCCAGCCCGGAGTATTTCCCCATATGCCGGGCACAGCATCCAGCCGGTAGATCAGCTTCGCATCTGCATACACCGCAATCTCCTGATGTGCCGAATAAAACACGATCGAGTTCGTCTCATCATCGTTTTGATCCAATATAAAATCGTACAGCTCCCTGCCGTCATCCAAGACATTGACTGCGTCCGGCGTGCACTCCTGTAATGACTTTACCTCCGCCGCACTGCCTGATGTACAGATCATGCACAGAAGCACCATGGCAAATACGACTGATACGATTATAATAAGCTTTCCCTGTTCCTTCTCCATTACTTCCCTCAATATCCAACGTACTGTTTGGTACTATGGTACTAGATACCGTATCATTTGTCAACACAGTCTCGTGGATATCTCATGTTTGAAAATATTGTAATTTCAGGATCAACACCTATTCTGCCTCGTTTACCGATCTTCTGGTCATGATAATATACATCCAGCTTATTTCGTCTGTCCCTGAAGTATCTCCTCTATGGAGTCAAATGGTACCTCTTTAAATAAAGCTTCCAGCTCTCCCTCCGCTCCAAGAGCTATTGCAAGCTTTGTAAAAGACTGCAACGAGATCTCTCCGGTCTGCTCAAAACGTTTCAACGATCCGAGACTTACCCCTGATCTGGATGAGAATTCCTTTTGGGAAATTTTCTTTCTCTTCCGAAGCTGTACCATTCGCTTTGCCAGTTCTATATTTATTTCTGCCCATGTTTTTTGATACAAATTAATCATGCTAATATTTTAGCAATTTCACCTCAAAACTGCAAGAAATAGCTAAAATATTATCCCTTTATATGACAATTCCATTGCAATGATCAATCTCATGCTGAATAATCTGTGCTGTCCAACCCGAATACTTTCCATGCTGTTTCTTAAAGTTCTGATCAAGATAGTCCACTTCTATTTCCTGATATCTCGTACATGGTCTTACACCTTCCAGAGAAAGACATCCTTCCTCAGTCTGATATGCTCCGGATTTCTGTGTTATTACCGGATTTATCATTGCAAACTGAAATGGTCCTGCTGCTACTACAATGATATTCTTTTTTACTCCAATCATATTGGCAGCCATACCAACACAGTGTTCTAAATTTGCCTTAAGTGTATCAAGCAAATCAGTCACAATCTGTTTATCTGCCTCTGTTGCATCCACTGACTTCTGTGCCAGAAACAGCGGATCATGCATGATCTTCTTTACCATTAATTCCATCCCTTCCATACATCAGGCTGATATCCAAGTGTAGATTGCTTTCCGTTTCTTACTACCGGTGTTTTAATTACCTGCAGATTCTCAAGTACCTTTTCCAGTTTATCTTCGTCGGCAATATACTTAATAAGAGCAAGTATGTCCTTGTTTTTTCCATCCCAGTTAATCATATTTTCAAAACCACCATTAGCCTGTGCAACAGAAGTAAACTCTCCCTTGCTCATGCCTTTTTCTTTCATATCAATGAACTGATACTTTATGCCACGCTCCTTGAAGAAACGTTCTGCTTTCTTTGTATCATTGCATTTCTTGGTTCCAAAAATCTGTATATTCATCTGCTTCACCTACCGCAAATCATAAAGTTTCATTTTCGCTGTATTTCTATATTCATTATCTATAAATAATTTTTCTCCATTTTATGGCATAAGCAACAATTTTATTATTTTGTAGAAATATGTCCTTATATGTATTTTATTTCCATTTGACAAATCTAAGCATATTGCATATATTAATTGTAGTCAACTTGTGACGGATAAAAGCTGGGTTCCCGAATGGGAGTAGGTGAATTTTCACTTAGAATCCTTTGCTCCTGGGGTTGACTTTTTTATTTTGTCTTTTAAATCAAATACCCGTCAACAGTCATACTGCCATTCGCCATCCGTCAGATCAATTCCCAGTTCATCAAATATCATCTTACTCCTATCTGCAGCATCCCATAATTCGAATTCCAAATGTTTTGCTCCAGACGCCTGAACAATCTCTTCAATAAGATCCTCAAATAGCTCTGTACCAAAGCCTTCTATTGGGGCATTGTCCATAAGTTGGATGTAAAGCTGATATTCCATATCGCTATTCTTATCTAACTGTATAACTCCGCAAAATTGCCCATCTCTTCTGTAAATACACCAAAAATATTTCTTGCCTTGATAATGCTCCCAAAGTTCTTCAAAATAATCTGATTTATCCTTATCAGATATTACATTTTGAACCTCTTTAATTATTTTTGCCCAAGGTCTTGAATCTTCTAACAATTTCAAATTATCCTTGTCAGAATGTTTTACCTGATCAACAATAAAATGCTCACTTTCCAAATGCATACTACTCTCCTCCGACTCAAAATTAAACATAGTTCTTTCTAATATTATTCCTCCACCTCCCACTTAGGAATATCAGCAAAGGTTTTAGCGCCAAGTATTCCCTCTGTTAGTTTCTTTGAAATTTCACTTGATCTTAAGTCACTCTGAGTTGCCAATTATAACTCCCTCCAATACATAAGAAATCTCTATCTGTCCATATATTCAGTCCTTTTTGCTAGTCTTCTTGAGCTACCCCTTGCTCAATAATATTTTCGTCTACCACAATTACCAGCTCAGATAGAGCTCGGGTATATGCGATATACTTTTCATTCTTGGTCATTTTATTCGATACTACAAAAACCTTATCAAACTCGATGCCTTTTACTTCATCTACATACATAAATGAAATTAAGCCATTATCAATCTTCTGTCCGATTGCATTCCTTATTTCATCTGGCAAAATGTCTGTAGCAAGATAGTTTTTCCGTCTTACGCTTCTAGGTACTAGTACAGCAATCTTTTCAGAACCAAGCTTAAGGTCGGCCAATTCTTTCTCCAATTCGCGCCTTGGGATCTCACGCACTTTAGCCCCGTCCACGCCGGTTTGCATGACATCCATCTCGAAACTAGAATTACAAAAACGCGTAATCTGATTAGTGTTTCGATAATTCTCATTAAGTTGGAACTCTTTCATCGAGAACTCTTTTTCTAATTCAGTCCAATTAGAAATACCTCGTCCTGGCTTCAATAATTGATTTACATCACCATATACATTAAACACAACATCCTTTTGATTGAGTAAATATATAAGGCGATACTCATTTATTGACATATCTTGGCCTTCATCCACACATATAAAATGGGCTGTACCAGGTAATTTTTCATAGAACTTAATGCAGAAAAGAATAGCTGCATATAAATCATATCTATGAGTTCCTTTGTTGGCCTTTACCTTATTTGCTTCTTTGAAAGCAGCCACAGCCTGGTCAAAAACTTTTGTAAACGTCTCAAACTCAGAATACTCTTTTGCTTTAGCACTTATATAAGTCAATGCCTTTTTTACATCATCAGAATACCTTGTTCCAGCTACTATCTCATACTGATTCTTTTGATCAACAATTTCTACTTCTAAATCGCTAATCTGCGAACTTAATTCAGGCAACTCATTTTTGCAGCGTTCATAATAGCGAATTTCATCACGAACATCTGGATTTATAAGCATCGCTTTCCTCATCCATTCAAGAATGTCTTCCTCGGATTTGGCCTCTGCATTATATTCAAGTAATGCCTGAGCTTCCTCTATTTTGAGCTGCTCTGATCTAATCTTTCTTTCTGCTTTGTCAGATGTCTTTTTTAATTCAGCAAGCTTATCTCGTTTCCCAAATAGGAAAAACTGTCTTTCCACACGGCTTGCTTCTTCCGCCGCATTATTAATAATTGCTTGCTGCTCTTCGATTGAATGCTGAAGGCTCGATAAATAACTTCCTAATTTTGTATATACCTTCGGTATAACTTCTGAAATAGCTGTTTTAGCCAAATGTTCTACCTTCGGTAAACGTTCCTGAGCATCCTTTAGTTTTTTTTCGGTATTCTTATATTGCTCCTCGGCTTCGTTTATTTCCCTATCCTTAGCTTCTACTTTAAGAGAAATGCGTCTGATTGCATGATTTACTACCGGCATATATTCACTATCAATATGTCCAAAACTTGCTGGATAATCTTCAGAAAGCTCATCACACAAATCCTTAAGCATGGCAAAAGCATCCTGCCTATCACTCATGACTTTTTCATAAGCAGAATCAAAATCACTCTTAAATACATCTGAATAAACGTAGTCCACAAAAGCCTGATTTACAAAAACTTCCGAGGATACAGTATTTTGAGGTACAAAACTAATTGCATAATCTCTCAGAATTTGGATGTAATATTCCTCTACCGAGATTCTATTGATAAATCCAATTTGTAATCCCTCAGCAAGTCCCTTTATATGCAAGCTAAACTGCTCATTCGGTGTAAGTATCAGTGCTTCTCCAAAATCATACTCCGGGTGGTTATACTTAAGAGAAGATAATCTATGAAGCAATACCATTGTTTTTCCTGATCCAGCACATCCCTGGACAACAATGTTCTGACGAAACTTTTCATCTACAATAGCATTCTGATTTTCCTGAATAGTGGCAATAATATCGACAAGGTTATGCTGTTTCTTTCGTAGATTTAAAACCTTTATTAGGAATGGATCTGTAATGCCCGATCTAAAAATAATATCCTCATCAGTTCTAAGATTTACATAACCATACAACTGCGCATTATCTATATCAAACTGCCTTGAAAGCTTTACCTTATATTTTCTACCGCCTATTTCAATGTCTATAGTTCTATAATTTGCTAACTTAGCGCCAAAACCTCTATCATTAAAAGAAATAACCCTCGTATCATCGTCTATCTGAATATCTGTTGGACCTAAATAATATGTAATATTATCGCCGTCACAACTTAAATCCACACGATATGTGTACGGCTTAGGTTTATAGCCATTCCACTTTTCTAGGGAGTCCCCATATTTCAATTCACTTCTGGCTTTACCAAAATGTAGACCACCATCATCATATCCGCCCTTAATTGTTTCATAAGGATTCACATAATCATCGGCTTTATATATTTCTTCTGTTTTTCTATTTAAATCACCTTCAAGATCCGCTAAGTGCTTTTTCTCTAAGTCAAAGACTTCCCCTGAAGTAATCTGGTAATCGTCACCTTCTAGGTCGCTAATAATAGTTACTTCAGGTCTTCCAAGAGGATAAATTACTTTATAATCTTCCTCTGACATGTAGTATTTTTGACACTGAGCACAATATCCGGCCAAACATAAATAGTTCTTTCTGCCATCTCTTTTCTGATTAACAGAGAATACGACCATAACTTCATCAGTATCATGCTCAAGCAGATTACAGTAAATAGAATCCGATACAACAACCGTATCTGATTCATCTAACAAATAAAAATCATATGAGTTCTTGAAAGAAAACTCCTTGCGTTTTCCGTCTTCAACAAAATAATCTGGCTTGAGGTCAGGTTTAGGTTTTTGCTTCTCTTTCCTTATCTTCAGAGTTAATGGTTCGATTTTGGGCATAGGTATTCCTACCTCTGCACACATATCCTCAAGATCCAAAGCTTTGGTTCTTCGAAGCATTGTTTTACCGCACTTTTCACAAAAATAAGCATTGAACTTTACTGTCTTATTTCCATGTGTAATAACATATGGATATTCTTCGATTCTTTCATTATGAATCGGGCAAACAGGATTATATTCTATCCAAACATCTGGAACATAAATACTCTCGTCAGCTTCTATTTCTATTTCTGACATCTGGCTGCGAACAAATGCATCCGTCTCTTCCAATGAGTAAACATGACATTTTTTGTTTACTAAAGAAAGCTTATCTTCTATACCTTCTGCTCGACCATCTTGAATGTATAATCTGTTGCAATCACAGCAGAATCTAGGAGTAATTCCGTATGTTGCCATTAATCCTAGGCGCCTATCACTTGGAATTGAATAAGAAATCTGCAACTGTTCAAAAGGTCTTCTATGTATTTTACATTTTTCTTGACCTTCTCTTATTGTAAGCAATTCCAGCGGGTTAAGCTCAGTCTTTACTAAATCGCGTAGATTCTTTCCATCATAAATATTTTCAGAGATTTCGCTTAGATCAACATTTGAAACCTCATCCTCATAATCTTGGACTGAAATAATCTCATCTTCTTCATCATTGTCCTCTGCGACAACAGGGATTATCTGCGATGTTTCCTCTTGGTACCCCAATGCCCTAGCTAAATCCGGTCTGAGATCGCTTATTCTTTGTTTTTCAATATTGTTGAGGTCGTCAAAATAATTAATGAACTCTTCAGGAATTTCATTAATATCAATTCGCTCTATATCCTTTTGAGTGAAGAGATTTAAAGCCACTCTCTCGCCTCCCTTATTCTGACTTTGTAAACACCTCAAATGCCTTCTTCAATGCAAGGAAATGCCTTGGTGAATACCTTATAGTTCGAGTCTTACCTTGTGGTAACTCGATATCAATTCCAATTGCTTCTTCTGAGTCTGGTTCTACCTCAGTACTCATTACTTGATCATATATATCAGATATTTTTTTCGAACAATAGTTGTACTCTGCTGCACAGTTAGGGCATAGGCACAAAGAGTTCCAACCCAAGCCAAGACTTCCAGACAAATTATCAAACATCGTACTCGGTTTTATTATATTTATAGCTTCAAAATATGGCTCATTGTTCCATTTAGTAATCTTCTTTACACATATCTGACATCTGCCGTCATATTCTGCCTGTAGAAAGGCTCGTTCATTAGGATCACATTCCCTCCTAGTAAAATATGCTCCTCGCGTCACCTTGATTTGTTCGCCTAATGACGCTGTTAATTCCTCTTCCAGTTTTTGAGTCCTTTTTTCAAGAGCCTTTGCAGAAATTGGATTAACTTCTAATCCGCCATTATCTTCTTCATGCTTCTCGCCCTTTTGGTTTTTGTCACCATTCTTAAGGCGTTCTTCTAAGCTTCCTTTCTTTGCTGCCTGCGCTTCAAGCTTAGCTTCGCTTTTCGCTTTCTGCTTTGCCAACTTAAGAAATTCCGTTGGATCTGACATCATCTGCTTTACTAATGCAAGATCTCCCTTGTCGTCAAACATTGATTCTAAGTAATCGAATAATGCATTTTTGACTTTCTTAAACGGAATCATTGTCATTAATCGCTTCGCCGGTTCGTATCCTTTAATCAAATCTTCACGATCAACATCAACAGGGCTTTGCGGATTAGGATTTCCGTTAATATAAACCCACTTTTCAAAACACAACTGCAAGCCAAGCATCGAATAAGCCATCGAGCTATCGACATTCTTTCCTGAAAAGTTCTGATCGTCTGCACCTACGAGTTCTCCCTGGATATCAAACTTTGTAGTGTACATATTGACAAAGCGAACAATCTTCATGGATTTTTCCGGAGTCATATCTTTAAACACCTCCGGGAATCCTTCAAAATTAAATGACCAGTCAAATTTCTTCGAGATATAGTATTTTGACATTACTTTAGCCCGAAGATCCGATGCCGCTTGGGCACCGCAGTATTTTCCTAAAGCCTTTAAATATACCTCCTTAGTCGTTTGCTCAATTCTCACGCCTAATGAACAACCAATTTTCCTAAAGAAGTCCTCATCCAGCCTAATGGTCATTACAGTATCATCGAAATAACTGGACGCCAAATACTTGATATTTACAATTCCTCTTATCAGATCATAACCAGACCTAACATCACCGGATCTTATATATAATTCAGACGGTCTATACCATTCCTTTCCGTCAGTAACAATATACCTTTCTGCCACCTGTTCTAGGATAAGCGGATTCATTGATATAGCATCTTTTATTTCTTTTAAATCCTCTATATTCTCCCTAATATGATCATCTGATTTAAATGCAACATTCTTGTTGATGTATTTAGGCAATATCTTATCTATCGTCTCACGTTCAAGATCATAATTAGGAATACCTAAAGCTCTTTCATAAAAGCTTCGAATAGTATCATTATTTCTAAACGCTTCAAGTATTTTCAGTTTGCAAACAGCAGGATTGTTTAAGTAAACCTGTAGCTTACCATCTTTCCTTGCGCAGATATGCTCACCATTTGACAACCTAACAAACGGTATCTCAGATACATCAATATAGTGACTGCTCTGTTGTGACGAACGTCTAATACAGAAACTTTCAATGTTTCCCATTAAGCGCTCTGTCCACACTAAATCTTTCTCTTTTAAATAAGATGCGGTCATCTTTAATACGAGATGTCGCCATTCATATGTTTTAAAATCAAAATTATCATCTAAGAATGACTTAAAAGCTCCATACTCTTTGGTTGATATTTCCTTAGATAACCAGAAAATTTTTCTGTTTCCAATGAGTCGCTGAAGGTCAGCATCGCTAAAAACATTAACAATACCCATGTTCTCAGGAACACAGATTTCATTAATGCTTTTGTAAATACCATCTTCATTGGTAGGGAGCAAAGGTTCTCCATCACGAATAATATCTATACTATTCTGATAAATAGCTCTTAAGATATCTGTTTCTTCATACTCATAAATTGGATATACTTTGTTTAACCCGGCAAAGGTTAGATAACCGTTGTTTCGAAGCCAAATAAAAGCATAAGTAATCAACTTGCAAATATTCTTCACAAGTTTGATATTATGACCGCCAAACTCTGCGCCTTCCTTGAAATTATCTCTTGCCGGTGTTGTATCAAAAGGTGCGTGTATATAAAAACTTTGATGAGCCTCTTTAGCTGTTGGAAAGAACGCGAAAATCTTGCTATTCTTTACTTCAATCAACTCTTTTCCTACAGTCTTAAAGATAATGGCACATGCTTCTTTTTCTCCATCTGTAAAGAAAAGATAATTCTGTTCCTCCTCCCGACTTGTTTTTAATGCAGTATTTGTGTAGGAAGTCATTATATTAAGATCAAAAACATTACCTGTCTTATCTTTAGGCCCCTTCTCTTTGCTAATGCAAATAATCTCAGGATATCCGTCGATTGAAGTCTCTACTTCTGCTATAGAATCCAGCATAAGGATACTTTCAGCCGTAATTTTCCTAGTTAATGCTTCTTTAATCTCAGAATATGCTACCTCTTTGGTTACAGAATCCTTGTCAAAAGGAAGCACCAAACATGTTTCTTCCGCAGCTAACTCCGGCTTCTTTTTAATTTCATAAGGATTAAGATAATCCTCTATTTTAAAACTGTACTTACCCGAATAGATCTCTGGAGTCAGTGTATAGCCATATACCGCTTTAAAACCAATTCCAAAATGTCCAATTCTGGTTCCATCTTCTTTAGTACCATCAGCAATACCGCAGACACCAACTATATCTCTCTCATTAAAAGGTCGCCCATTATGGAATATCTCAAATCTATCTTTATGAAGAACGAACCTTATGTATGTTGCTCCAGCATCTTCTGCATTCTGAAGGACTTCATAAATAAAGTGGGTTCTATCACTGTACTGATTAATAATGATAGGAATATAACTGGATACCCTAGTTCCGTATTTAACTATATTTTCTTCGCGAACTTGATTAAAAAAATCCATCTTAACTCTCCTATCTTAATTAACGTACACAGCTCAAATACGGCTTCTACGTCTCTATTTGGAGTATTCCATATGCTAATAACTCGAATAATATATCTGCTTCTTCCTTTGCCTGTTGGAGCTCAGCAAAATGTCTTTCATAATCAGCCAAGGCCACATTGAGCTTTCCTTCAGTCAATTTAATCGAAACATCATTCTTGGCATTTTTGAGCTGATCCTTCAATGCACCAACTCTCGCGCTATGACTTGTGTAAAGGCTTGCTTCCTTGTACTTTATTCTCTCAAGTGTTTTTCTCTTATGCTCAGCTAGTTCACCTTCCCAAATGTCATGATGAATAGCTTCTATTCTTTCCCAGGCAGAAGAATCAACGTTTGCCGTATGATCTGCTGGCTTGCTGTCCTTCAATAATTCAAACAGAATTTGATTAAGGTCTTCATTTTCAGATATAGTTTTTATATCAATATCTGTTTTGTCGCCAACCATCTTCCACTGATAGACCGCAAACGGATACTCACCGGGAGTAAATCGATCAGTTTTTACAGTCAATTTGGTGACATGTTTACCCTTGCTTTGCAGATAATCAGCTGCTTGCTTAACTAAAGGATGTGTAAGTGTAATGAGTTGCGCGTCTTTATTACTCTTGCTACTTTCTACATCAAAAGTAATAGTCCAGAACTGATCTGCGCCCTTAAGGAACTTTTCATAATTCCTATGGATCTCATTCTTCTTGTATTTATGCCGCTTTAAGTCATCCAGTAAAATTGTTCTGGCTTCTTGGGAAAGTCTAAGAGTCTTTATCTCCTTTTCTCCAAGAATAAACTCGCTATCTTTTCCAAGAATTTCCGACAGAAACTCCACTATCAAATTCTGAATCATTTCGGAAGAAAGCCAGAAATTAGTTGCCTCTTCTAATTCTTTATCAAATGCATCCTTGCTCACTCTTATTCCAAACAAGTCTCTTTGCTTTTCTTCAAGTTCTTCCTGTTCCTTGATAAATCTGACCTTGTTATCAGTCATCTGTTGAAGTTTCTTTCGCCTATCTTCTTCGCTCATCTCAAAGTCAGAAGCGATATCCTTCAGCTCTTTTGTTACTTCACCAAGAATCTCCTCACAGTCACCTACTGATGCTTGAAATACGCCCACGCGCATTAAGCATCGCTCATAAATATCAGCATCTACTGTATTAGGTGTAATCAAGTTATAAATATTTACTTTAGGGCTCTTCTGTCCGGTTCTGTCTATACGACCAATTCTCTGTTCTACCCTCATCGGATTCCAAGGCAAATCATAGTTAATCATGCAATCACAAAACTGATAATCTAGGCCTTCGGTTCCGACTTCTGAAAACAGCATAATATCTAAAGCATTCTTGTCTTCTGGATTAGTGATTGATGGATCAAATCTTTCTCTCAGGAGTAACCTATCATTATCAGATACTCCTCCATGAATCATTCCCACTCTAAATCCAGCATCCACAAGTTTTTCATACAAGTAACTTAATGTATGTCTAAAACTACTAAAAATCATAATTTTTTGCTGTTGGGTTGCCTGCTTTTCTCTAACAACCTTCAGCATAGCATCGAACTTTGGATCATCTTTTGGCAGTTTTTCAGCCAACTCAATAATTTGATTAATTCTATCCCGCATTAACAAGCTATCGTCTTTCCCATCTTCCAATAAAGAATCAAGAAAATCCTCTTCTTCCATTAGCTCAAAAACATGCTTAAAAAGCATATCCTTTAGTAATGGAACCAAACCAAATAAACAGCTCGCCGTCTGCCTCCTTATGGTTGTCATCATAAACTTGGTATTATCGGTAGAGTGAATCTGAGATAACATCTCATGCGTAATCTGCAAGATTGTATCGTGCAATTCTCTCTGTGCCGGTGTGAAATCAACTGTAACAGTATACGGGTCTCTTACAGTAAACTCACCAATGTCTCTTCTTCTGGTTCTGCTTATTATATTTGAGAATGTATGTAGCCCCTCAATATCTGATATGAGCTGAACCGTATCTTCATGTGATATAGAAGTTGATTCAAGCAATTCCTTGATACGTGCAACTTCCGGATTCCCTGTATATACCTTTCTTCCCCAAGATGTATTACAAGCTTGATTAATTTGTTCAAGTGCTTCTTTCTGCCATCCAGTTCCTCTTCCACGCACTAACATAGCAGCCTGGTTAATAAACAGATTAGGCTCTGCCATCTCATGAAAAGCATTTTTATCTATTACATAGTCAGGGCGTAATAGATTTAAAAGCACAAATAGATCATCATATTCAAGCTGCACCGGGGTAGCAGTTAGGAATAACACCGCCTCTGCATTGTCGACGAAACGGCTAACTGCCTTATATGCAAATGTATCAGTATTTCTAATATGATGAGCCTCATCAACAATCACTAAATCAAATTTTGGAGGATCTACATTCATTAATCCACGCTGATCTCTCCATCCATTTTCTACGCCATAGATATTGTTCTTATCAAATAGCGAATAAGGCATAACCACTTTATTACTGTTAGAAGGCCATTCCCCCTCCATATAGAGTTCATTTATGCAGTACCTTAGCTTCTCTCCATCAACAGCAACAAATTCTTCATCGAAACGCTTCATTTCCTTTTCCCATTTTCGCTCCGTAATAAGCGGTCTTGGGCAAATAATAAGTACTGAGTTGATGTTTCTCCTTGCTTCTAGTTCCTTTAAGATAAGGCCTGCTTCAATTGTTTTACCAACACCTACGCCATCTGCAATTAGTAATCTTGGTCTATCTGATCTGATAAACTTCAAAACTGGTCTAAACTGATGCGGTATCAAATCAATTCGTGCAGTGTTTAGAGAATACAATGATGATAAAGAAGGATTTCTAATCAGAGAAGCGGTAAGACCTGCATGAAACCTCTTTCCGTCCACCTCTTCTATTGACTCTTCTAGCTCTTTCGCTTCAATCTGAGACTCATAATATGTCTGCATCCCGAGCGAATTTGTAAAGACCTGGTACCGTGTCTCAGAAGAGCCTTCCAAGACAGCTATAACAGCTCCTTCAACAGATCTATTCGATTTAAGTACAATCATCTGCCCCTGACTGAATTTTGCCATTGATATCAATCCTTCCGTAGTTCTTTAAATACCTTCATTCCGACCATTTCTTTTAGTAAAGATTCCACTTGCTTTGCTTTGTCCTCTGAAACTAAGCGGATACCCATTTCAACATTTCCCTGCATACCGTGATATGAAAGATTTGCAGAGGATACTAGAAGCTCTTTTTCATCAACTACAATAGTTTTTGCGTGTAAGGCTGCCATTTCATCGTCTTGTTTCTGATAATCAAATACTCTTAAATGCTTTGTCCGTAAATCCATCAGCCTTTTTAAATTAGTTTTATGTTTCTCATAATCATTCAAATACAACCTGACGTATATGCCCTGCTGGCTCTTTGATATGATCAGATCAATCATCTCAGAGAAATAGTCTGATACAGAATAACCCGTTAAAGTAATACTCTTTTGCGAATCCTGAATCATATTAGTAATTACTTCATTTATCTTTCTTGCTTTAAGCTTAAATGAAATGGGCGCAGTAATGGCCAATTCAGCTTTTTCAGCCTCTTTACCACTATACACATTTACGCAAAGTCCTATAATCTGCCATATCTCCTGATCTGAAAGAGATGGAAACTCCTTTTTCAGGTTAGTTATAACAGTTCCAAACACTTTGCTATCATTTCTAACGCAAAAAGCCTCTATCGCTTGAATGATCTCGCTTGAAATAAGTTCAAGTCTTATATTTGAATCCCACATAGGTCATTCACCAATCCTCTGAAATATGCCATTTCTTCGTGTTCCGGTATAGGAACTACAAATGCTCTATCAAGTAATCTGTTTCCACATTCACAGGCCGTTTCGGAAATCATTGTGCAAGAATGACATGCAGCTCCGTTAAGCCTTTCTGATGTAGGATTTTTCATAAAGCACTCCGGATCTGTGGTACACGTAAGACCATTCTCCAAAGCTTTAGTCAACAATGGAATAAACTTATCCATTCCTCCCTGTTCAACCAAGCCTCCAAGAGAGCCTTCTTTATCTGCTGCGCCAGTAAATATCAATAAACCGCACATGTTCTCATTGCTATATATTCGTTCGCTCAATGCAGCCGATGAATATCCAGACACTAGTGCCATTTCCTTAATAAGCATGTGAGATAGCGTATGTAGAAGCACATATTCCGCATTTCTTTTCTTGTAATGCTCCCAGCCCTTAGCTTCACAGTATTGTCCATAGCATTCTTCATATTTCTTTGAACGAGCCTCTACTTGTGGAATTTTCATCCACTCGGCAATAGAGTCACGGTTCAGTTCTATGAAGATTCCTTCACCATTTACAGCAACTGCAGGTAGCCATTTTTCGCCCTGGGCAGGCTTAAGTTTACAGATACGAGGTCCATCCTCTACATCCGGTTCAGCAGTCTCTAATCTAGTAAATCCAGTTAATACGCGAACTTCTCGCAATCTGTGAATTTTAATTACCCTGCTGATATACTTTTTCAATCCAGCAAGAAGGTTTACCTCTTCAGCCTTAAAGTATTTAACGTCATGCTGATACTTCACATCTTCATGATGTATGATGGCCATATATTCCATCTCTTTAAGCTCTGTAAACTCTTTGATATCTTCTGAAAGTCTTTCATAGGCTTCATCAAATTCTTCCCTGGTAAATCTTTCAGAAAAGTATTGTTGATAAGCAAGATCAAGACCTGGTTTACCCATCTTAGCGACAAGTTCTATTGCTGCTCTATTTGCACTCATGACGTCATTAATCGGATTAGTCCAAGGTGGAATTGAAATAGCATTTCTTGTAACAGAGAAGTATACGTTTGACGCACCTCTCTGACTAGGAATGACCGGTTTTCCACAACTTGAGCATTTTGCTCCGGGTCTGTGCGGATGATTTCCACTGCAACGAAGTCCTGAAAAGTTCTCTTTAGACATTGCTCCCATCATTGAGCGCTTTTCACCACAATCACACTCGACAACGAGTTCTGCAAGCGAAGATGTCTTTCCTGTTGACTTTAATCTAATCGTTTGTTTACAAGAAGTTTCACCGTGATGGCACCACCATCTCCAAGGGAAATCATCCATATGACCGTCTTCACAAATGGTTATAAATCTTGCAGGGAATGCATCCCAGCCACAATGTGGGCACTTAACCTGGCCCTGGGTGTCTCTATACATATCGATATTAAAGTGCTCTCTAATATCAAAGATTGCTCTACAATCCGACTTTGTGCATACATGCATGTATGGGAAAGATACAACCGGGATATCCTCCTTGCCGCCAGCCTTTGGTGAATACAACTTCTGAACCTGCAAATAATTTGCTAAACGTAAATCATTTATTTCAAATCCTTTTTCAGTCCAATACGAAAGATCCAAGACCGTTAATGAGTCGTTCACAGCATCCATAATAGATCCAGGACCATATGTTGTGATTAGCTGATTAGGTCTAATCTCACCTATTTTCTTTTCAAACATAACCTACCCTCCTAGTCCTAGTTTAAATGAAATAATGTTGCTGATTGTTCTACATCTCTCATAGAACTTAATGTCGGCATTTCTGTTGGTCCACAAGGTTGTCCATAATATGCCAATAAGCGTTTCTTATTTCCACTCCGGTTGTATACCCAATAAGTAAGGTCTTGAGAGTGTGCAAGTCCTTTCCAAGTACTGATAAATTCGTCCATTTCCTGCTCAGTTGCACTGTATGCACTATTTGCTACCACTGCAACTCTGTTTAGAATCTTCTGCTTAACTGAGTTTATTTCTTCGTCTGAAAGGGACAATATATTTGCTGCGCCTCCATTATCGGCCATGTTTTCGAATTGAAGCCTCAGCAATGAAACAACAAGCGCATGTAAATCTCTATCTCTAGCTCTGGCAGCGAAAGGTGTTGCTGTCGTACCTTCTACGTATCGATACATTTGAGAATGGAATCCCACAAAGTTCTCATAGTTAGACAAATCCCTTGGTCTGTATGGATTATAAACGGTGAAGATTATACCAGGATGCTCTCTGCCCACTCGGCTAGTAGCCTGAATATACTCTGAGTTTTGTTTTGGCTGACCAACTACAGTCATAAGTCCAAGTCTTCCAACATCCATACCGACAGCTATCATATTTGTTGCAATAACAACGTCATAGCATTTCTGCTTGTTTCCATTTTCAGGATCAAATGACTCCATAAGCTCTTCAAGGACTTCAGCTATCTGCCAAGAAGGAACTCGTGAAGTAATCTCTTTCTTACGATTCAAAAATCTCTGTTTCGAATACTTATGTTTTTTCATAAGCACCCTAATTCGGCTAACAATATCGTCGTCAAGAAGGCGCACTGCACCACCCAATTCTCGGATGGAGTTGAAGTAGCCTATCAAAGTGTAATATGGATCTACATAATCCATGTATTCACTATCTTCAGAGAGTTCGAACATCTTCTGCAAAATTGCTGAATATAGACGTACAATCGTAGTCTTAACAGATTGTCCAGGCGCGCATATTCCAACATATTGTCTGAACGGTTTTTCTCCCTTTTCAATCATCTCAGCTACTTGCTGTTCTGTTGCAGTTCCAACATCCTCTGAAGGTAAATCCACTTCCCTGATAAAGAACGAATCTCTAATATCTAATCCACTAGGTGGAAATTGAGCACTGATTTCTCGTGAATATAAACCCTTAATCTGTTCACCGGCGTTTTTAATTGTTGCCGTAGAAACAACGTATTTAGGCTTAATTTTCTTTCCGTTCCTTGTGATGCTGCACATTTCCTCTACAACAGTTTCGTAACCACCATAGATTGTTCCAAGCGGACCTGTAATAAGGTGAAGCTCGTCTTGTATAATAAGTTCAGGAGGATAGAACAATCTGCATTCTTCTTCCTCACATGCTTCAATATCTCCTGTAGCGCGGTGTTTCACATGCTTCTCTCCAACCGCCAAATGTCCACATCTAATACAGTTTCTATCAGTTTTTCCAAACAATGCCCCGCATTTCTCACTCCAAGGTAATTTAGCGAACTTATCAACTGTGGAAATTATGATAGTAGGGCACTTTGCGTATATTTCTTCATCCACAAGATAAACAGGGAGTGTTGCTCCCGCTTCTGAAAAATAACAGCCTGAAGAAGCACAATGAATCTGAACAGTTTTACATTCTGGTATTATCTTAAAGTTCTTTCGCTCAATTGGTGTTCCACAGCATGGGCATTTTAAAATCTGTTTGGTAACTTTTCTAACAAATTCCCTTTTTGAATAATCATTCGTTTCATCATAGTCAGAAAACTTATTAGGTGTAACTTGTCCACCTACCCAAAATCCAATCGAAATACGCTCGTGACCGAAAGGCGATTCGTTTCTTCCCTCTTTATATGCCTTTCGCGCCTCTTGAACCCTCGTCATTTCCATTGCAACAACAAGTCTAAGCAGACGATCCCTCTGCTGTGTAGTTAGCAATCTAAGCGTATATCTAAGGAAAACAGTCACACCTCCATCCTTGTTATATTCATCTTCTTCACTAGCCGTAAGTCTTCTATATCCTACCGTAAAGGCAATAAGTCCCAAATAAGCTTCCGTCTTACCACCACCAGTAGGGAAGTAAAGAAGGTCTACAACATCTCTGTCAGGATCTTCTCCATCAATTATTCCTTTTATATTTAATAAAATGAAAGCTATCTGGAATGGTCTCCAGTCAAATCGCTTGTTTTCAGGCTTACTGTCTTCGTCCATGAACTCTCTAAGTTTACAAGGAATGCCTGATCCAAACTTAGCTGAATATTCTGATAAAGCCTTTTGCATGAACATAGTATTGTTCATAAAGAGAAATGCCTTAAAAGCAGTATCATCTTTCTCTATGATATCGATACCTTCGCAAATTCGCTCATAAGCTCTATTGCAATCACCAATAATCTTCTTTCCGGTATCAGCAAAGTCCTTTCCAAACATTAAAGGATCTTTATTAAGCTTTTCGATCCACGACTTATAAACCTCCGCAAGACTACGCAGGTTTTTAATAGATTCTGTCTTATTTCTATCTAATCCTAGATTCCTAACCGATAGAATGTGTTTCTCTAGTTCTGTGACTTCGGCACTAACGCTATGTATTTCATAGCTTGGCATAAATGATATGCCAACAGAATGAGCTGCATGATTTTCATCTAATACATCCCATTTTGCTGCACATCCTCTACCTCTTGCATATACAGGTCTTCCCTGGTAATAATACTCATCTTCTAAACCAGTATCTCTACATTCATACTCCGGCATAAAAATCGGAGATTTGTTGCCATCTGACAAGTCCATATGTACCTGGAATAAGACCTTCTCATACTCCTTGTCACCCTTTCCAGCCTTATCATTGTTATGGATATAGACAGATATCATCTTGTACTCATTCTTCAATTCCATTTGAATGATATACAAACTTACACAAGAATTCTTTTGCAGTTTTAGTTCCCCTGATCTTCCAATTGTAGAAAGGTCAATTTCAACCTGCTCTTCTTCCTGTTCTCTTACATATACTCTTTGTGACTTCTTCCTTTTGTTTTCAGCATCTTCTTCCAAGGTTCCGTCAATCACTTCACCTTGTACTTCTTCCGCATAGTATTTTCCCCATGAAATATCAGCCACCAGTTTAGAGACATCTTTAGCAACATAGAAAGAAACTCCTGCAGATGACGGTTTCTTAAAAAGACTTTTACCGTGATCATCCGCTCCGTCATCCTCAAACACAGCTGCTTCAATATTCTGATCTGCATCTAGTGCAGCATCTCCAAAACGATCCGAAAACTCTACATCACGGTAATTCTCGTCTTCAGTGATTGCCGCATCAGCAGGGAATAACATTCCCATAATATATGCATTTGTAGGCAAATCGGTGATAGTTTCATTTTCTTCCGCTGGACCTATAAGGTCTTCATATACTGATTCAAAAAGTATCTTTCTGACCTTCGCCTCTTTGAAATCCTTCTCTGTTGCCATATGTCCCTCCAACTACTTATTCTTCAGTACTTATTTGTACAGCCATTCCTGCCACATACTTGAATGTATTACCAATAGAAATCTTATCTCCAGGTACCATTCGATACTCCCATTTCTTACCATCTGCATCTACCTGAGAAGCACATTCGCACCATTTTATTCCAGCATGTGCCTTCTCAAGGACGTCTTCCTGATCTGTCTGATTTGCAGCCTTAACCTCAATCATATACTTGGCATCTTTTGTCTCTACCAAGAAATCAGGATTATATTGTTTGCCTGCTCTATAATAGAGTCCCATCTGATTAAGTGGCGGTTTGATATACCTTACGACTTCATCATCTTCCTCTAAAATAACAGCCAATCTACGCTCATCATCACTATCAAATGAGTTCTCAGGATAGAAAGACTTCTTATAACCCTCGAAGATGTATTTCCTGATATTCTTCTTATCAGGAACTTCTTTTTTAAAGCCAAGGCGACCATCCTTTTTGGTGTTTTTCACAAAGCCCGTAAACATAATCAGATCTGTTTGCACTTGGAAGGTAAAATCCGTCTTCTCTTCTTTTGCTGAATAGATTTGCTCCTTCAAATCCTCAATAATGACCGTAGCATATCTTCTTACTATCTTTTTCTTTTCTTCCTCATCGCCATCAATCAAAGCAAGATACTGTTCAACAACATCCAAAATAAAATCAGCATCATCAGCTGATAATTCAGGAATTACCTCAAGTAAAGAGCATGCCAAAAGGTTTTCTGGATCGTCTACCTCTAAGGCTTCTGCCTCTATCTCCTGAAGCAATTTGCCATTTACTGCATCGTATCGTTCTATCTTTGCGCTTGCGATTTCAAAATCCACCACATTTCTTTTCACCGTAACAGGCTTAAAAGAAACTTCAGAACTATATATCATTCCTATACGAGGAACAGATATTGCTACACGCTTTAATTCCTCGATTTTCTGTTCAAAAATAGCCTTAACATAAGGAATTACACGATTCGCCATATCGCCGTTAGAATCAAGGTCAATCGCCGTAGTTGTGGTCTCTGCCGATAATGGCGCTGTTTCTCCAACCGTAGTTTCTGAAGCATCCTGAGCTAATTCCGGTATAATATCAAACAATGACATCTGACCGGTTTCCTCATCTGTCTGTTTTTTAGGTCTATGACGCTTTATAAAAGTCTGTTCATAAGCTTTGTAAAGATCCTCTGTCTTGCTCTCATCCAGCTGCTGGAAAGAAGTAACCTTTGCTTGCTTAAAAATCTCTTCGAAGATAGATGCGTTGTCATCACTTACGGTTGAGGTAACCTTTACCGTGCTTGTCTCTTCAATATCTTCCTCATCAAGATTTCTCTGTTTAAAAATAGGATTATTCTTAACATCATCAATGATTTCACGATAGTGATCATGGGCAACGATATCTAATGTATCTAGCTCTTCTACACCTGTGATTTCACCAAACGGCAATCGGAGTCCCCTACCAATTGTTTGCAATGCTAGGATATCGCTCTTGGCGGCATTAAGAGGAATGATGGTAAAGAGGTTGTTAACATCCCATCCTTCTTTCAGCTTATATACGTGAAGAACTATTTCTATCGGATTAGTATTCTTCTCAATCGTTAAGAGCTTTTGTATATTTTCTTCTGTCTCAGCGCTTCCTGTACTAGAATCAATCTCAATTACCTTTCCAAGATATCTTCCATCAAAGAATGCATCTGAATCAATCATTGCCTTTATCTTTTGAGCATGAGTTGTATCCTTACATGCAACCAGCACTATTGGCTTTACTTGATCAAGGTGATTCTCTATACAGTATTTATATACAATTGCTTTTCTTCTTTCATGAAGTTTAATTCCATCCTTAAGCTTCATTTCTTCAATATCATCATCTGAATACCCAGCTGTATTTGTTCTTCCAGTCACAACCGGAATCTTCAAAAACTTTCCTGCACCTTCTGCTAAGCCATAATGATAAATAATATTCTTATTAGTATTCTTAGGGGTAGCTGTGAACTCTAAACCCAATTTAGGCTGTAAATAATTAATAGCTTTCATGGACGCGGGTGCATAATACCTGTGAGCCTCATCCATACAAAAAACAAGATCGTCAAAGGAACGAAGTACTTGAGCAAACGATCCACCAAGGTTCTCATTAAACTCGTGAAATTTAAACTGCACATCGCCTCTTGTAAAAATTTTGGAGATGTTAAAAATAAATATTTGTATCTCTGATGTCTTCTCAAGTACTATTTCCTGCTGCTGAAACTTTACTGGATAAGAGAGATAGTTTTCTCCATCGTACACCTTTGGTCTTCCCATCTCTGCTTCTAGTCCCTTAAACATATATTTCGGATGACTAGGGACAGTTTCACGTCTCATTTTGTCATATATAGTATTGCCAGGCGCTAAGATAAAGAAATGTTTGTATCCCTTTGTCTTGTATAGGTAGTAAATACAAGCTCCCATCAATCTTGATTTTCCAATACCCGTTGTCATATCAAAACAAAAAGATGGAAAATCAAACTCTTTGTCAACTTTTATCGTATGCTTCCCTTGACAATTCTCTGAAGCAATTATTTCTGCCTCTTCCTTTGTATTTATACGATAATCAAGTTTTTCCGAAATATTGTCAAAATAAGTAAGTGCCTCAAATTGAGGATCACGCAAGCTCATCGCCCATTTAATTTTTTCTGTAATTTGGCTCATGCCTCTTCCTCACTTTCAAAAGAACACTTTTCCAATAAATCTTTTGGAATCCTCTTAATTTCTATATTTGCAGGTAGAATTATGTCTGCTTGAAATTTTTTACAGTAAATCAATACGGACTGCTGCTCTCCCAACACTTTTACAAGTCCCATAACATATTTACCATTGACGAATTCTTCCGTAATATGTATAAATCTGTTTTCAGAAGAGTACCCATGAAACTCTCCTCTAGGTTCGTACTTAAACCCTTCAATCTTACAAATAGCTTCACAAGTCATTTCCCACGTATATGAAGGATTAATCTGGTATACCGGCATTTTCGGATGCTTGACTAATAATTGTTCTGCTAATTCATAAAACTTATATCCGCCACCACCAGTCCAGTTCACTTCTTTAGATATTCCACCTTGCTCGCCTTCAATCACTTTATCAATTCGAGTCTTACAATGTGTATAGACGTGATTTCCTAACTCAATACCGATCCATCTTCTACCCATTTTATGTGCCACAGCCATTGTTGTGCCCGAACCTAAAAACGAATCTAATACCAAATCACCCGGATTAGAAGCAAGATGTATTATTCGCTTAATAAGTTTTTCAGGTTTCGGTGTTGCAAATACATCATCTGCATTAAACTCTTTCACTTCTTTTTTTGCATCTTGATTATGCCCTACTTCGGTATATTTCCATATGGTCATCGCAGTTGAGCCCTGCTTTACTTCTGATAAAAATTTCTTTTTTGCAGGAACATTATCGCCCTTAGGTCCGAACCAAATTCTATTATCTGCAACAAGTGCCTCAAATGTCTCTCTATTACTTACCCATGCTCTACTAGCAGGAGGATTTACAACTCTACCACTAGGCAATGTAATAGGATAATCACAGGACTTGTTATACGTCTTAACAGAAAAATCCGCCGCTTTCCATGGTCCCCTAGGATCATTATCTGGATTCTTATATCTGGCATTCATTTCGTCGGATCTCTCAAGTAAGTTTGGACGCCATATTTCCTTATTTTTGGCATATACAACGATAAAGTCGTGAGAATCAGACAACCATTTAGCATCATTTTGTGGTGAATATTTCTTTGCTCAAATGACATAGTGAATTCCGGTTTGCCGAAGTAAATC
>UMIB01041202.1_pt1 | contig 36037 bp, 24 predicted proteins | sample 1965641 | NCBI WGS metagenome assembly UMIB01 (sample SAMEA4836110, study PRJEB28245) | human gut metagenome | biome: gut microbiome; material: fecal sample | place: Denmark | collected 2008
GATCCTATCTCCTTAAAGGGTCATTTTACCATGTCCGACCTTGACTTTGCGCAGGGCTTCCATATTCAGGAAAAAGTAGAAAATATTTATTTGACACAGGAAGCAGACGATCGTCTGGTGTATGATCCGCGAACAGACGCTATCTGGTCTGCTAGAAGCGGTGGTGAAAGTGATGGAGGAACAACTCCTGATAATTCAAATGGCTGGGTAACATATACCTTTGAAGGAGACAGCCAGACCGTTATCTTCTATAATGGAGGCACGATTAGTAATGTTACAGGTCCTGGAGGAGGATTAAAAGAGGAAGGAATCCAAAAATATCCAGATTCATTTTATCATGGAGAAGGTTCCAAATTTAATGGATGGGAAGGCTCGTCCAACACAACGTCAGCATCACAGAATACTTGGTATACTTCAGAATTTGGTTATACATCCGAATATGTTGGCTCAATGTCGAAAGTAGGTGTGCTTCGTATCAATAAAACTGACTCTGACTCAGGTGCAGTCTTAAAAGGTGCGAAATTTACCGTTTACAAATGGAAGAACAGTAAATGGCAGACCTACGCCAATATGAACTGGGTAGAAGCAGATAAGTGCTACTTACTTAACAACATTCAGGGCGATGAAGCAGATGGCAACAAATTCAAAGTTGTCGAAACACAGAACCCTGACGGTTACACCGGAACTTTTTCACAGGAGTTTACCGTTGACCAGGCTGGTGTAAAAACAATTGTTTTGGATGCCAAGAATACACAGGATACCTTCAAAGTAACTGTAAATAAGGTATCCGGCAATACAACGATTACAGCAAATAACGGAAACTATGCACTGAAAAACGCCAAATTTGAGATTTATGCTTCCGATAAGACAACAAAAGTAGCCGATACTTATACCGACGAGAACGGTTCTTTCTCTGTTAAGCTGAAAAATGGAACCTATTGGTTACATGAAACCATTGCTTCTCAGGGATATTCGCTTGCAGAAGATCAGCAGTTTACGGTAGACAAAAAAGACCTTTCCGTTACCGTAAAAGAACCACCGAAAACCGGAACAATCAATCTTGTTAAGAAATCCACCACCGATCTGCATTCGGACTACGAATCCTACTATTTAAAAGGTGCTGAATACGGCGTTTACAATGCCGCCGGCACAAAGGTGGGAACCATCGTTACAGATGCGGAAGGAAAAGGATCTTTATCGAACCTGCCATTAGGAACATATACTCTGAAAGAGTTAAAAGCTCCGGCTGGATATTATCTTTCCACCGATACACTGACAGCAACTCTGACCTCCAGTGTCGTAACTGCCAACGTGACAGGTAAGGATAAACCGGGACAGGTTCCTGCTCCAGAAGTTATTCTCGAAAAAGTGGATGCAGAAACAGGACTTGCAAAACCACAAGGAGCAGGCTCCTTACAGGGTGCGGAATATACCATGAAATATTATGATGTAGTGTCCACAACCGATCCGACAGCTTCCGGCAGAAAAGCAAAATATACATGGGTATTAAAAACGGATGCAAAAGGTCAGATCAAACTGGATGCAGATCATCTGGTAAGCGGGCCGGACTTCTATAAGGAGAACGGAAAAGTTGTATTCCCAGTTGGAACCACAACATTCCAGGAAACCAAGGCTCCAAAAGGATATCAGTTGGATTCTAATGTATATGTTATGAACTCCGTGATCGAAAATGATAAGGCTGTATTGAAAAATAAGCCAGTATCAAAAGAAAAGCCGTACAGAGGTTACATTCGTTTCAATAAAACAGATGAGAAAAACAAGGCCATGGCCAATATTCCATTTAAAATCACGAGTAAAACAACTGGCGAGTCACACATTGTGAATACTGCCAGTGATGGTTATATCTATGGAAAAGATGTGAATTTTGGAAGTGGTAAAGGATTCTTATATGATACCTATCTCGTCGAGGAACAGTCCTGCGCAGCGAATAAAGGTTATATTTTGGAGTCTTTTGAAGTGACCATTAATGAAAATGGAGCGACCGTAGATAAAGGTACTCTTCAGAACTTACCTAAAACTAAGCAGATCACACTTACAAAACGTATCAAAGCATCTGATATCAACTTCAAAAACGGTGATCCAATCTTTATTCTTAAACTGACGGGTACCGATTATGCGGGAAAATCACACACCTATTATCGACAGGTACGATTTGATGCTGCCACCGTTAAGAAAAACACCGGATCAGACGGATATGTATCTCTGTCAGAGGTCTTTAAGGATATTCCGATGGGAGATTATGTTGCAACTGAGGAAGAAACAGGACGATATAGGTTGTCTACGCTTACCTCTCAAGGCGGTACAGTTTCCGGAGAACATGTAACTTTCAACATGACACCAGATAACGATACTTACAACGCAACATTCACCAACTTCAAGTACGATTGGCAATACTATACACACACTGATGTTGTCGATAACAAACTGCAGTCTGTTAAAGACAATAGTGTGAAGTATACGTTTACCGCAAGATGGATTGGTAGTAGTCCCGTATCTGGCGGATCTTCGGTAGATAAAAATCAAATTGAAGCTACATTGACTACCAATGACGGAACCAAGGATTCCAGCGTTATTGTAGATGCAAGCACCTACACGACAAGTATTCAGACGTTCCCGAATAGTAGCGGCAATTGCACGGTAACTGTCACTTACAATAAAGATGGCGTTAAATTAACAGCCACGTTTACCGTACCCGTTAAGGCGAAATGATTTTGGAGGACACAAAGATGAAGAAAGTAAAAGGTAAGAAACGGTTTTTCCTCATTACTTGTTTGATGCTTCTTTGTGCTGTCGCTGGAATTGGTGGAGTGCTTGCGTACTTCACCGATTCTGAGCAGACAAATAATAAGCTCAAAGTGGCTGTGAATGATACCAGCATCGAAGAGGTTTTTCCAGATCCGAGTTTTAAACCCGGAAGCGTAGTAAAAAAAGAGGTTCGTGTCACAAATAATGGCAGCGATACATATGTTCGTATGCAGGTTTTATTTTCAGACAATGACATGCAGCAGTATTGTACTGTAAACTGGAATACAACCGACTGGGAATTAAAAAGCGATGGCTACTATTATTATAAGAAGATTCTCCCCAAAGGATCTAAAACAACACCACTGTTTACTACAGTAACTGTTTCGAAAAATGCGCCAGAAGATGAGATGAAAGATTTTGATATCATCGTCCGCGAGGAAAGTCTGCAGGTTGGATATTTCAAATCTGCGGATGAAGCATGGAGTGCATACAAAAAGAACAAATAAGTAAGTGGATTATTGGCAGGATTTTTACCACGACATGATAGAAGTTCTGCCAATTTTTTGCTAAAATACAATCAAGTGATTGCCTTTGCAAGGTCAAAGTGGTACACTTAATACAATCATTGTGGAAAACAGCGGTTTTGTAATAATGATTAATTTCTATTTTTTTTCGTACGTGAAAATTCATTTGAATTTTTTTTGTCATACTATGAATGTAGACAAAAACGAATCTAAATGGAATAGGATCGTTGGTTATCAAAATTGCTAAGTACAGGAGGAAATAGGACAATGAAAAAAGAAAAAGTAGTTGCAACTCTGGCTATGGGTGTTGTTGCAGGTGGTGTGGCAGTTGGAGGAACATCCACTGTTCATGCTGAAACATTAGATGAAAATACTGAAAACACCGTACAGGCTCCAGAAGAAACCGAAGCTCCGGCAGACCCGGAAACCAAAGAAGAAGCCAAGGATCAGCTGGATCAGGCGCAGGAAAAGGAAAACGAAGCAAAACAGGATTCCGATCAGGCCAAAGCAGATTATGATGCCGCTAAAGAGGACGAAGATAAAAAGCAGGCTGAGGCCGATCAGACGCAGAAAGATATCGACCAGGCTGAAAAAGATGCACAGGATGCTTTCGATCAGGCGCAGAAAGATGCACAGGATGCTGCTGACCAGGCTAAAGCAGATGCAGATAAAGCCGCTGAGGACCAGAAAAAAGCAGAGCAGGCAGAAAAGGATGCACAGGCCGCTTTAGAAGAGCAGGAAAAGGCAGAGCAGGATGCACAGCAGAAAGCAGACCAGACCACGACCGATGAAACACAGGAAAGTGTGGATCAGAAAAAGAATGATCTGGATAAAGCAAATAAAGATCTGGAAGATGCCAAAGCAGAGGATGCCAAAAAGCAGGAAGAGCTGGATGAAGCAAAGAAAAATGAATCTTCTGCTGAGAAGGACAAGGCGGATGCACAGGACAAGGTTGATCAGGCAGAATCCGATGTAAAAGATGCAGAAAAAGACGCGGATGCTGCAAAGAAAGATGCAGAAACCGCAAAAGACCTGTATGATACCGCTTCCAATGCCGCAGATAAAGATTCCAAATATGCACAGGCGAAAAAGGATGCGGAAGAAGCAGATGCCGCTGTAAAGGCACAGCAGACCGTTACAGACAATGCGAAAAAAGATCTGGATGCCAAGAATAATGCGCTGGAAGATGCGAAAAAGGGTCTGGCAGAAGCAAAAGTGAACGCAGATGCCGCCGCACTTGCAGAACAGCAGAAAAAGGTTGATGCCGCGCAGAAAGAATATTCTGATGCCTTTGATGCGCTGATCGCAGCGAACAGCAAGCTGGACGAGCTTATCGCAGATTACCAGAAAAAAGTATCTGCCGCTGAAACTGCCAAAGCTGAGATGGATGCGGCACAGTCCAATGCAGACCAGAAAGAAAATGTACAGAATACCGCCAAAGCTGAAATGGATGCGAAGAAAGATGCAGTGTCCAAATCCGAAAGCAACATTTCAGATGCACAGAACAGCAAAGCAAATGCTGAGTCTAATGCAGAAAAAGCCAAAAATGAGCTGGATGCAGCAAAAGCAGCTTTAGATGCGGCAAAAGCGGCTGCAGAAGAAGCGAAGAAGCAGGAAGCACTGGGATCAAAAGGATTCTTCGACAGTATCGGTGAGACAGCAGCATCTGATCTGTTTTCACAGGGAGATTATCCAGACAAAACCAACATGGGTGCGGAAGATGATGCAACCAGTCTGAAAAACATGCTGTACGCTCTGGATTTTATTGAAAAATCCAATGAACTCAGAAGAGCAAATAATCTGGAAGAGTTTAAAATTTCTGCAAGAGCAATGGCTGCGGCGCAGTATCAGGCAAATGCTTCTTTACATACAGAAGATCATACTTTCCAGTTCGGTTATGGTGAAAACCTTGCATGGGGAATGGATGATCCGGAAATCGCCTATATGGCATGGTATGACAGTGAAAAAGACAGCACTATTTTAAGCGAAAGACTGCATTATCTTGCTCTCGTCAGCGCCAATAACACAGTTACAGGTTTTGGACTCTGCTATAACAGAACGAATCCGGATTTATACAGTTCTTGTGAGAGTCAGGTGTTTGGCTCTGTAAACGATGAAGACGAGGGTTACTGCTACACAGTAGCTGAGTTCCGCGCTCTCCTGCAGGCCTACATTGACAAACTTACTAAAGCCCAGACAGATCTGGATAAAGCCCAGGCTGATTACGATGCGAAACTGGCGGCTTACAATGCAGCACAGGATGAAGTGGCAAAATGGGATGCACTTCTGAAACAGTATCAGAACGAGAAATCCGTCAACGAAGATGCTCTGAAACAGGCTACCGAAGCATATAACAATGCCGTACAGGAGCTGAATAAAGCAAAAGCGGATCTCGATTCCAAGACAACGGCATATGAAACAGCTCAGAATGCAGTTGCTGAGAGCGCATCTGCAGTGGATGCTGCAAAAGAAAATATCGCATCCTGCAAACAGGTATCCGACCAGAAAGAAAACGCACTTACTGCTGCAAAGGCAGAAAGAGATCAGCTTCTTGACAAGCTGACAGAATCTGTGATCGCAATGACTGGCGATAAGAATGCCAAAGTAGAAACCAACTACGAATACCATCAGGTATGCAATGAATGCGGAGAAGATTTCGGCTATGGACCGGATGCTATCGAAGCGGTTGGTGACCATTCTGCAGTAACGGGTCATTCTTACAGCTCTGTAAAGAAAGCTGTTGGATATAAGATCGTAACCGCGTCCGGAACACAGGTAATCAAGAACCTGTCCAAGACAGATGCAGACAAAGCCCTGGCAGATATCCAGAAAGCCATTGCAGACGGACAGACAGCAGTCGATGCCGCACAGGCTACATATGACAATGCTGTAAATAAACTGGCAGCAGATCAGCAGACCGCAAAAGAAAAGAATGATTATCTGGCACAGCTGAACAAAAACATTGCCGATCTGAAAAAGGATATGGAAGCAAAACAGGCTGTTGCTGATCAGAAAGCAGCTGCTCTGAAAGAGAAACAGACCGCCCTTGCGGATGCCAAAGCAGAGCTGAAACAGAAAGAGGATGCTCTTGCGAAAGCAAAAGAATCGGTTGAAAAACTGCAGGCTGAGAAAGATACAACCGCACAGAAAGTTGCCGCTAAATCCGCGGCTGTAGCACCGCTCCAGAAAGCATACGAAGCTGCCAAAGCATCCCTGAATGCATACCAGAATGCGCAGAACGCTCTGAAAAAGGCAAAAGAAAATGTTTCCGCTGCGAAATCTGCTGTAGAAGCCGCTAAGAAAAATGTAGCTGCGAAAAAGCAGGCCGTAAAAGAGAAAGATAAGGCATACACCGATGCCTGCGGTGTTCTTGCAATTGCCAAGAATATCACACTGGCAGATGCCATGAAGACCCCGATCACAGAAGAGGGCTTCACCTATCTGAACGATTACGTAACCAAGATCAATTCTGCAAAAGCCGCTTACGAGACAGCAAAAGCTGATCTTGCCAAAGCAAAAGAGAATACGGCTGTGAAGAAAGTTGCTTATGAGGAAGCCGCTGCAAAACATGCCGAGACTCTTGCGGACCTTGTAATTGCAAAAGCAAACTATCAGAAGTTTGTAGATGCAGAGAAAAAGGCAGAGGAAGAGAAGAAAGCAGAAGAGGAGAAGAAAGCGGAAGAAGTCAAGAAAGCAGAAGAAGCCAAAAAGGCGGAAGAAGCGAAGAAGGCAGAAACCGTGAAGAAAGAACAGCAGAGCGGCGGCGCTACTCTGACCGCAAGCACTGGAAGCATTGCAAAAGACAATGAAAAAGGTACCACCATCACCAAAGCCGGAAGCGTAGCAACAGGAGATACGACCCCGATCGGCATCTTAATGGCTCTGGCGGCAGGATCTTTCGGTGTTCTGGAAGAAACCGTCCGCAGAAAAAAACGCCAGTAACACGGTGGTAATTTAAGAAATATGGAAACGAGGAACGGTATGGCTTAACGGCTATGCCGTTCTTTGCTTTTTTGTATACGTTAGAAACCCGGGCAGTTGAAGTTTGTATTGGAATAGCATCTTCCTGTAAAAAGCGCTCGTATAGAGCGTTTAGACCTTCTTCTGCGTTCGGCTAATACCCCGTGGCATCTGACAACTACACATTATTTTCGAGCAATTTAATGTGTGGTTGTCAAGAATGTTTATAAATCTAAACGTCATAGTGTTCTTCAGTTGATTTTTGTTATATGGAAGATGGGCGCAAGCAATATTAGTGGGTGATCAAGCTTTTATTTACAGGAGATATTGACAAATCTCCTGTAAATGGTATAATATGGATATCAAAAGACAAGAAAAAGGAGTGCAAACCATATGAAAACAAGAAAATCCATCAAATCAACAGTCGCAATTGGAAAGGGCATGCTGGTAGCTGCCTTGGCTCTGAACGGGTTTGAAATTAATGCTGAAAAGACATACCTCGAAGCATATCGAGATGATGTTAATTTGGTCATTTTTTTAGTTGCGAGATGCTTGTCCAATACGGAAAATAAAAAAAAGGAGTCAACAGATATATCCGCACCCAGAGCAAGTGTAAAAAAATTCTTACGCTACTGCGGCTTTGAACTTGAAGCCCTTTTAAACGGAGACATTTCGATTGAGGATCTACGAACAGATATCACAGGGGTGGAAGCTATTCCTTGCATTGCGTATTGTGTAGAAAAATATGATTATGATGATGCAGAGATTGTGATTGTGCCAGTATCTGAAGTGATCGAAAAATCTCAGCGTGGCGGAATCTTTACTGTTTCTGAGGATCGTGGAGATTTTAAATATGATTTTAACAAGGTCACTGGGAAAGCTGTTCCAAACGGAGCTTTAACGCGGAGTTTTTTTTATGTGGAAAATTTTAGTAGTATTCCCGAAAATTCTTAAATTGCATAGTATGGTGTCCTAAATATAGACGAAAAGTATTAACCAATGGTGTAGATACCAGGTTGAAGGAACTGCTCACAGAGTATGCTGCAAATCTTTCTGTAGAGATTCTGGAAATGGAAATCATGCCGGATCATGTTCATATGCTGCTGGAAGTAGACCCTCAGTTTGGTATTCACAAAGCCGTAAAATCTTTCAAAGGCTATACTTCCAGAATTTTAAGACAGGAATTTCCATATCTTAAAACTAAGATGCCGACGCTTTGGACAAATAGCTATTTTGTATCTACCGTTGGCGGTGCCCCGCTGGAAGCAGTAAAACAGTATATCGAAAACCAGAAAACATCGCAGAGACAAAAGGATAAGATGGGATAATGCAAAAAGGGATCAAATTCAGAATCTACCCGAACAGAGAACAGAAAAACTTCATCCGCCAGACGCTGGGATGCTGCCGGCTGATCTACAACCGGGGACTTGCCATGCGCAAGGAAAGCTATGAAGAAGGGAAGAAGATTGGATATACCCAGACTTCCGCCATGCTGACCGAACTGAAAAGACAGGAGGAGTTTGCTTTTTTGAAAGCAGCAGATTCCATTGCCTTACAGCAGTCTCTGCGGGATCTCGACCGGAGCTTTGTAAATTTCTTTCAAAAACGTGCTTCCTATCCAACCTTCAAGAGCAAACATAACCGGTTCCAGTCATACAGAACGGTAAATCAAAAAGATAATATTCGTATTGTGGGAAGATATATCAAACTTCCGAAACTTGGATTTGTCAAAATACGCCAGTCGATGGAAGTGGGAAAAATTAATCACGTAACCATTGAGTACACACTGGCCGGAAAATATTTTGCAGTCTTAAATGTTGATTTCGAACCGGAACCACGCCCAAATGCTGGAGGAACGATTGGAATTGATGTCGGAATCAAAGCATTCTATTCTGACAGCAATGGAAATACGGTATCAAATCCCAGATATCTGGAACGCTCCATGCGAAAGCTCATAAGAGAACAGCGCAGACTTTCCCGGAAGCAGAAAGATTCCCATAACCGCGGGAAGCAGCGGCTCAGGGTAGCCAGAGTGCATGAGAAAATAGCCAATCAGCGGAATGATTTCCTGCAGAAACAGTCAACGATGCTGGTGCGCGAAAACCAAACCATCTGTATCGAGGATCTGAACGTGAAGGGAATGATCCGGAACCATAAACTGGCAAAATCCATAGCAAGTGTTTCCTGGGCAAAGTTTTTCGAAATGCTGGAATATAAAGCCAGCTGGTATGGAAATGAAATTCAAAGAGTACCAACGATGTATCCGAGCAGTCAAACCTGCAGCTCTTGCGGCTACAGAAATCCACGGATAAAAAATCTGAGCATTCGTATCTGGGAGTGCCCGAAATGCCATGCAGTTCATGACCGGGATACGAATGCAGGCATTAATATTCTGAAAAAAGCACTGCAGATGCAGTCTGCATAAAGATGAAAAGCTGTACCGTAGGGCATACGGGAACAGGATAAACATAGCTTGTGGACACTGTGTAAGACATTGCAGTACCGTAAGGTATTCGTCAATGCAGTGGTGGAAGAAACAAGAATCCCCCTGCTTTAGCTGTGGGGAGTGTCAAATCCAGGGAATCGGCATTTATGAGAAGACCGGTTCTTTTTGCCACCTGCCGTCTGCCAGTATATAAACTTATGTCTGCGTCTCAAATACGCTGCTTCTTTTTCATACTCTGTAATGGAAAACCAAGGAAAATCTCTTTTTACCTCTCTCATAGCGCTGCCTCCTGTGCATTACGATACAATCGGTTGATTCTTCCTGATTGCGGAAATGATTTTTCAGACACGCTCTGGCTTCTCTTCGGAAAAAGAAAGTAATAGCCACCAAAAATATCGGAAAAACTTTGTGAAAAAATAGAATTGTGTTTTGCAAGGGTCCCATGTAAAATAGCGGGCAGGAGGAGAAAGAGAGAAAAGGAGATTCTTAATCTTATGGGAACAAATGAAAAGAATATGACTGCGGGATCCCCTGGAAAACTGATCATAACGTTTGCCATACCACTGATGCTCGGAAATATTTTCCAGCAGTTTTATACGATGGCGGACACCATGATTGTTGGCCAGGTGGTAGGAGTAGAAGCGTTGGCGGCAGTAGGCGCCGGAGACTGGTTGGTCTGGCTGGTGCTGGGCATCATGACAGGTATCACACAGGGATTTTCGATTCTTGTATCGCAGTACTATGGAGCAGGGGAAAAGGAAAATCTGAAATGTGCGGTGGCGAAAAGCTATATTATGACAGCATTACTGTCTGTGATTGTACTCGCAGTGAGTGAAGGAGCAGTTTATCACGTTCTTTTATTTTTGCAGACACCGGATAATGTTATTGATCTGACGATGCTATATTTGCGGCTGATTTTTGCGGGAGTCCCGATTATAGCTGCCTATAATATCTTTGCGGCGATCCTGAGGGCACTTGGAAACAGCAGATCTCCATTGATTGCAATGACCGTGGCAGCAGTGATCAATGTGGGACTTGACCTGCTGTTTGTGGCAGTTTTTGGCTGGGGCGTAGCCGGAGCAGCCGTGGCGACTGTTATTGCACAGGGATTTTCAGCCTTGTACTGTCTGCTTGTATTACGGAAAATCAGGGATATCCGACTGGAAAAGGAGGATTTTTACAGGCAGCCGTCTATGAGTCTGCGGCTTTTGAAGCTGGGGACTCCTCTTGCCATACAGAACGTGATCATTTCTGTGGGAGGACTTACGGTGCAGTATGTGATCAATGGCTTTGGCTTTCTGTTTGTAGCCGGATTTACGGCAACGAACAAGCTGTATGGAATTTTGGAGATGGCAGCCGTTTCCTATGGATATGCGATTACAACGTATGTAGGGCAGAATCTTGGCGCAAAGAAATATCAGAGAATCCGAAAAGGTGTGCGCAGCGGTACGTATATGGCAGTACTCACTTCTGTTTTCATTTCCGGTATGATGGTGCTGATTGGACGTAATATATTGTCTCTGTTTGTATCCGGTGAACCGGAGCAGATCAGACAGGTGTTAGATATTGCATATAAGTATTTGTTTATCATGGCTGTCTTTTTGTGGATACTGTATTTGCTGCATGTGTATCGTTCCGCGATCCAGGGGCTGGGCAATACTTTGATTCCGCTTGCCAGCGGCATTGCGGAATTTGTGATGCGTGTCAGCGTTGCGCTGCTGCTGCCGAAATGGATCGGCGAAGAGGGAATATACTATGCCGAGATCTGTGCATGGAGCAGTGCAGCTGTTTTACTGATCATAAGCTATATGATTCTGATGCGAAAATATAAAGATGCTAAAACGTCAGAAAGCTGATGCAGTCTCGCCTGCAAGAGGATTTTAGAGCTCTTACCCCGCTTAAAGCATAAGTAAGAAATAATACAAAAAAAGCAGTGCTGCAGAACGCAAACTACAGGAAACAGATGGGAAGGCGTACCCGAAGTACGACAAAAATCTGTCATGCAGTAATTTGCGCTCTGTGGGACTGCTTTTTTGCATGATTCTTGGAGTTTTGGGGAATTACGACAAGAAACAACCAAAAATTTCAATAACTAATCCAAAAATATTCTATTTTTTTTCAGGCCTCTTGTGATTATAATGAATTCATCAGCTAGGAACGAAGCGAATCTAGCAAAATCACCAAACGGGAGGAATAAAAATGAAAAGAAAAGCATTAGCAGCAATTATGGCAGTAGCTATGGCAGTATCCATGGCTGGTTGTGGAGGATCCACATCAGAGTCTAAAGATTCTACCCAGAAAACAGAAACAGCAGATTCTACGGCATCAACGGGCGGAAGCGTAGAAAACAAGGACAAACCTCTGTGCTGGTTCAACCGTCAGCCATCCAGCAGTGCTACCGGCGAACTGGACAAAGATGCTCTGAACTTCAACGGAAATACTTATTATGTAGGTTTCGATGCAAATCAGGGTGCTGAGCTGCAGGGACAGATGGTTCTGGATTACATCAAGAAAAACGCAGACACGATCGACAGAAACGGTGACGGCGTAATCGGATATGTTCTGGCAATCGGTGATATCGGACATAACGATTCTATCGCTCGTACACGTGGTGTTCGTTCCGCACTTGGAACAGGTGTAGATGCAGACGGCGGAGTAGATTCTACACCGGCCGGAACAAACGTAGATGGAAAAGCAAAGGTTGTGCAGGATGCAACTCTGGATGTAGACGGAAAAACATATACCATCCGTGAGCTGGCTTCTCAGGAAATGAAAAACTCAGCAGGTGCAACATGGGATGCTGCAACAGCTGGTAACGCGATCGGAACATGGACAGCTTCCTTCGGTGATCAGATCGATGTTGTAGTTTCCAACAACGATGGTATGGGAATGTCAATGTTCAATGCATGGGCAAAAGACAACAAAGTTCCTACCTTCGGTTATGATGCAAACAGCGATGCTGTAGCAGCAATCGGTGAAGGATATGGCGGAACAATTTCTCAGCATGCAGACGTTCAGGCTTACCTGACACTGAGAGTTCTGCGTAACGCACTGGACGGTGTAGATATCAATACCGGTATCGGTACAGCAGATGAAGCCGGCAACTGCCTGACAGAGGGTGAAGATTACAGATACAGCGAAGAAGAGAGATCTTACTACGCATTAAATATTGCTGTAACAGCCGATAACTACAACGATTTCACAGATTCTACAAAAGTTTACGACAAGGTTGCAAAACAGCTGGATGAAAGCAAGAGCCCATCCAAAAAAGTATGGCTGAATATCTACAACGCATCGGATAACTTCCTGAGCTCTACCTATCAGCCTCTGCTGGAGAAATATGATGATCTGCTGAACCTGAAGGTAGATTACATCGGTGGAGACGGACAGACAGAGTCCAATATCACAAACCGTCTTGGAAACCCGAGCGAGTATGATGCTTTTGCAATTAACATGGTTAAGACCGATAATGCAGCAGCATATACATCACTTCTCTCCAAATAATTTAGAGACAGAATAAAAGTGTAAATGGCAACGATTCAGAGCCATGCGAAATCGAGATGAGGTTTCTGAATCGTTACCGTAAATGAATGAAATTATAGAGGGGTGTCAGCAATGATACCCTTCTTTACTAAGAAAAGGAAGCGCAGCTATGACAGAAGATAAGAATAAATATATCTTATCGATTAACGGCATGAGCAAATCGTTCGGTAGAAATAAGGTTCTGAAACATATCAGCATGAATGTCAAACCTGGAACCATTATGGGACTGATGGGTGAAAACGGTGCCGGAAAATCGACAATGATGAAATGCCTCTTTGGAACCTATCAGAAAGATGAAGGAACCATCGTACTGGACGGAAAAGAAGTGAATTTCTCCGGTCCGAAGGATGCACTGGAAAACGGAGTGGCAATGGTACACCAGGAGTTGAACCAGTGTCTTGAAAGAAGTGTTGTAGATAACATGTTCCTTGGAAGATACCCAAAGAATTCCGTTGGAGTGATCGACGAAGGAAGAATGAAAAAAGAAACATCAGACCTGTTCAGAAAGCTGGGAATTACAGTTGATCTGACGCAGCCAATGAAGAAAATGTCTGTATCTCAGAGGCAGATGTGTGAGATCGCAAAAGCGATTTCCTATCATTCAAAAGTCATTGTACTGGATGAACCTACATCATCCCTGACTGCACCAGAGGTTGAAAAGCTCTTTAAGATGATGCGTCAGCTGAAGGCACAGGGAATTGCCCTGATCTACATTTCACATAAAATGGATGAAATATTTGAAATCTGCGATGAAATATCCGTGTTGCGAGACGGAAGCCTGGTCATGACCAAGCCAAGTAAAGAAACGGATATGAACGAACTGATCGCCGCCATGGTTGGACGTTCTCTGGACAACAGATTTCCGCCTGTAGACAATACACCGGGAGAAACGATTCTCTCCGTACAGAATATATCAACAAAATATGCACCGAAACTGCAGAATATTTCTTTTGATATTAAAAAAGGAGAAATTTTCGGATTCTATGGTCTGGTCGGTGCTGGTCGTACCGAACTTCTGGAGACCATCTTCGGAATTCGTACAAGAGCAGAAGGAAATATCGTATATGACGGAAAGGTACTGAACTTCTCCTCCCCGAAGGATGCCATGGATCACGGATTTGCTCTGATTACAGAGGAAAGAAAAGCCAATGGTCTGTTCCTGAAGGGCGATATTACATTCAATACTACCATTGCGAATATGAAACATTATAAGAGCGGAATCGCATTGTCGCATGACAAGATGGTGCGTGCAACGGCTGAAGAAATCAAGATCATGCATACAAAATGTATGGGACCGGATGATATGATCGCCAACCTTTCCGGTGGTAATCAGCAGAAGGTTATCTTTGGTAAATGGCTGGAACGTTCACCGAGCGTATTCATGATGGATGACCCGACACGAGGAATTGATGTTGGAGCAAAATATGAAATTTATGAACTGATTATCAATATGGCGAAACAGGGAAAAACAATCATCGTTGTTTCTTCTGAGATGCCGGAGATTCTTGGTATTACCAACCGAATCGGTGTTATGTCTAACGGACGTCTGGCCGGAATCGTAAATACCAAAGAAACAAACCAGGAAGAATTATTGAGACTCAGTGCTAAATACCTGTAACAGGAGGAAAATTGGAAATGGCAGAAAACAGCGTTATTATTTCGTCGGAAGAAGAAGCAAAGCTTTTGAAGCCGATCGATGAATATGTGGAAGAAATCCAGAAAAAAATCGATGCATTACGTGCAGACGGCTTTGACAAAGTGAGCGATCTGAAAAAACAGATCGCGATCGCAAAAGAAAACAAGAACTTATCCGCAACACAGAGAGATAAGATCATTGAAAACAGCAAAAAAGAGCTGGAAAATGCAAAAAAAGTAGAAGCAGACAACAAAGAAGAAATCAAAAAGCTGATCGCAGAGGCAGAAAGCTATCTGGCTGCGCATTACAAAAAGGATTATTACGACGTAGTAAACAAAAGCTGCAAAGCTGCAAAAGCAGAAGAAAACAGCAGATATGAGAAGGTCAAAGCAGATCTAAAGAGCGAGCATCAGAAAAAGGTTGCTTCTCTGAAGGATGCAGAAGAGATTAAGGCTGAGAAATATGTGCTCAAAAATAAATTGTTTGATGCACAGATGGCTCACGAATCGAAGCTTCAGGAGATCAAGGACAGAAGACATGAAGCATTCATGCATAAATATCACCTGATCGACCTGTTGCGGGCTTCCAAATTTACATTCCCGCAGCAGAGAATACAGAAACTGGAAAATTACAGATATACCTTCGATTTATCTCAGTTCCTGTACAAAAACGGTCTGTATATCGTAATCATTCTGATCTTCATCGCACTGTGTATCATCACACCGATCGTTAAAAATACACAGTTGCTGACTGTTACCAACATCCTGAATATCTTACAGCAGGCATCCCCGCGTATGTTCCTTGCACTTGGTGTTGCCGGTCTGATCCTGTTAACAGGTACCGACCTTTCCGTAGGACGTATGGTTGGTATGGGTATGGTTACAGCAACCATCATCATGCATAACGGAATCAATACAGGTGCCGTATTCGGACATGTATTTGACTTCTCCGCTATGCCTGCTACAGCGAAAGCACTGTTTGCACTGTTAATGTGTGTAATCCTTACGACAGCATTTGCCATGATTGCCGGATTCTTCATGGCGAGATTCAAAATGCATCCGTTTATCTCTACCATGGCGAACATGCTGATCATCTTCGGTCTGGTTACCTATGCGACCAAGGGTGTATCCTTCGGTGCGATTGATTCTGCCATCCCGAATACCTTCATTCCGCAGATCGGAAAATTCCCGACCATCATTCTGTGGGCTGTTGCAGCAGTTGCCATTGTATGGTTTATCTGGAACAAAACAACATTTGGTAAAAACCTGTATGCGGTAGGTGGAAATCCGGAAGCGGCAGCAGTATCCGGTATCTCTGTATTCAAAGTAACGATGGGAGCATTTATGCTGGCAGGTATCCTGTATGGCTTCGGTTCCTGGCTGGAATGCAACCGTATGGTTGGTTCCGGTAGTGCAGCTTACGGACAGGGATGGGATATGGATGCCATCGCAGCCTGCGTAGTTGGTGGTGTATCCTTTACCGGTGGTATCGGTAAGATCTCCGGAGTTGTAACCGGTGTACTGATCTTTACCTCCCTGACATATGCCCTGACGATTCTGGGTATTGATACCAACCTTCAGTTCATCTTCGAAGGTATCATTATTCTGGCAGCTGTAACACTTGACTGTCTGAAATATGTACAGAAAAAATAATGAGACATTCATAAAGATACCAGGAGTGCAAAGCACGTAGCAATCTGGTATCAAAGGGGTCAGAAAAACTTTTGATTCCAACATCTTCATAAACAGATAGAATATAAGACAGCCCGGTCGTCCGATGGATGACCAGGGCGGTCTTTTGTTCTGTTTTGGCAAAATTTGTAACTATTCAGAGCCATGCGAAATGGAAGAAAAATCGCGAATCATGTTTACATGAATGAGCTATTTTTCTGGAATTTCATATGGCGAGAAGCAACATCGAGATGCAGCGTAAGCGGAATCGAGATGGGGCTCTGAATAATTACAAAATTCTTGTAACTATTCATTCAGCAGAGAGCAATCTTCTGCTATAATAAAGGAACAATAATATGCTCCGCAAAACAGGAGGATAAGAATGGAACAATATAAAGTGATTCTCGTCGATGATGAAGTAGAGGTCATCGACGTTATGAAAAAAAAGATCCGCTGGAATGATTTGGGATTTGACGTAGTGGGAAGTGCCACCAACGGCGTGAAGGCTTTGGAGCTGGTGGAAAAGCTTCAGCCTGATGTGGTGCTGACGGACATTAAGATGCCTTATATGGATGGACTGGAGCTGGCAAGAAAGCTGAACCAGGACTATCCTAATATTTACATTATGCTTTGCACCGGCTTTGACGAATTCGAGTATGCGAAAGAGGCCGTCCATCTGGAGATTAAGGAATATATGCTGAAACCCATCAGCGCCACCGAGCTGTCAGAGAGCCTGATGAAGCTGAAAACAACACTGGACAGGGAACGGGAAGAAAAGTTAAATGTAAAAAAACTGGAAGACTATTTCCAGGAGGTATTACCAAAGCTGCAGTCCAATTTCTTCATTTCCCTGATTGAAGGAAGAGTCAGAGAAGAGGACTATGAACGATTCCTTTTGGATTATCAGGTGGATATGAAGGGACCTTTGTTTTGCTGTATTATCTTTCATACCTCGGAAAATGATGTGCCGGATGGGATGAATCCCTTATTATTATCCATGTCTGTGGAACGGGAGATCAAACAGCGGCTGATGGAGAACTGTAATTGCCAGGAATTCATCTATATGGGTAATACCATTCTGATTATGGAACTCCATTCAGAAGATGAGATAGCTCAATTGACGGACAAGTGTGACCGGTTCTGCCGCTGGGCATGGAGAATTATGGGGGCGGCGGTTACCGCAGGGGTCGGAACCGTCTGCAACAATCTGTACGATATCAGTATTTCCTACGAGGGAGCCAGAGAGGCGGTATCCTACCGTGTCCTGTACGGAACGAAACGAGCCATCAATATCGCAGAGATCGTTCCCAAAGAGTCAAAAAAGGCGGTTCCCTTAGAAGAAACAAAGATGCAGGAGCTGTTTCGTGCCATCCATGTAGGGGATCAGGAAAAGATCCGGAAAGAAGCCATCAAAGAGACAGAAAAGCTCCATAAGAATGCAGCCACCATCAGCCAGTACAATCTGGCCACCATGGAGATTGTCAGCGGCTTTTTCAAATTTTGTGCCAATAATTCCATGGATTTCAATGAAATTTCCGGAAATGTACAGAATCTTTACGAAAGAGTGACTCAGCTGGATGAAAGCTCTATGACAAACTGGATCATCAATATGTCTATGGCGATCAGCGAAAAACTGAGAAGTACCAGAAACAGTACCTCCAGACGGATCATCACCGATGCGCAGAACATCGTAAAAGACAGATATATGGAACCGGCGCTCTCGCTGGATGATGTGTGCGCAGATCTTGGGGTGTCCAATTCTTACTTTTCGTCCATCTTTAAAAAGGAGACTGGTCAGTCCTTTGTCTCCTATCTTACCGATTACCGAATGGACAGGGCAGAAGAAATGGTGCTGAACACCGATGAAAAAAGCTATAAGATCGCAGAAAAAGTAGGATATCAGGATGCGAACTACTTCAGCTATGTATTCAAAAAGAAATTCGGTGTTTCCCCTTCCAAATACAGAGCTTCCGGAAAATAAAAAGACGGAAAGCAGAAAGAGCAAGCACAGAAAGACTCCGAGAGTACATCAGGCAGAAAAGAGGGAACAGGTGAAAGGGAAAATACATGAAAGATAGAAAAAGAAATCCGGATTCCCGGAAGAATATCGTATTTAACATACAGTCGATCATCCTGTCTGTCCTTATGGCGATTTCACTGGTTACGATCATTGTAATGGGATTGCTGCTTTACCATCGATTCAAGCTGGCTCTGGAAAAAACAGCGGTAGACAACACGGAAGCTACCGTGGAGGCTACCGTAGACCGGTTAAATGCAGATCTGCTGGATATCCGGCAGATCCTGAACGGGGCAAACTACAACGTAGTCCAGCAGTTTGATATATCCAGCCGGGAATTCTCGGAGCAGTTCAGTCTGCTCTATGAGACCAATTCCGATAAGATTCAGAGCCTGGCGTTGTATGATCCCAAAGGAAATCTGATCGCATCGGAGCCGGTGGCGGCAGAAAAGAAAAACGTGAAGGTGCAGACACAGGAATGGTACAAAAATGCGGAAGATGCCATTGAAAATATACACTTTTCCACACCGCATATCCAGGAGCTGTTTGAGGATGGATCCTATCGGTACCAATGGGTTGTTTCCCTGAGCAGGTATGTAGATGTCAACAAGGGAGAGACACCGGAAACCGGTATTCTTTTGCTGGATATGAAATATTCTGTGATCAGGGACGTGATGAAACAGATCAATGACTGTTCCGGCGGAATCTACTATTATCTGACCAGTCAGGACGGAGAGATGATCTATCATCCACGGGGAACGGAGTTAAACCGCGGATTATTTGAAGAAAACAGTCTGGACGCGGCAAAATACGAGGACGGAACCTACGAGATCCGTTCCGGCGGTCAGAACGAGACCGTGATCGTCGGCAGCGTAGCCTATACAGGCTGGAAGATGATCGGTGTTGTGCCGGAGAGTGTGCAGGCGGCAAACTACAAGAACTTCCGTTACTATGTATTTGCTACTGTTCTGGTTCTTCTGGTCATGCTTTTGGAGGGAAACCAGCTGGTTTCCCGGAAGATATCCAAACCGATCCGGGAGCTGGATGCTTCCGTCAAGGCCCACGAGGCAGGAGGAAAACCGGATATCTATATCGGCGGCTCCTCGGAGATCCGCCATTTGGGACATTCTGTGCAGAAGTCCTATGAACAGATCGAAAAACTGATGGACGAGATCATCCGGCAGCAAAATGAACGAAGAAAAAGTGAACTGGATGCCCTGCAAAGCCAGATCAATCCCCATTTTCTGTATAATACACTGGAATCCATCACGTGGATGGTGGAAGCCCAGGAAAATGAAGCAGCGGTTCGTATGATTTCTGAACTGGCAAAATTACTTCGTGTCAGCCTATCCCGCGGTAAGACCATCATTCCCATTAAGGATGAACTGCAGCACAGCAGAAGCTATATGAATATCCAGCTGGCCCGGTACAAAGAGCGGTTTAAAACAGAATTCCGAATCGAGGAAGAGATCGAAAACTGCTGCATCGTAAAGCTGGTGATCCAGCCCATCCTGGAAAATGCCATCTATTATGGCGTTGGCAATATGGATGAGGATGATGGCGGCATGATCATCGTCAGCGGAAAAAAGAAAGACGAGGACATTCTGATCACCATCGAAGACAATGGGATGGGCATGCGGGAAGAAGTCCTGGAAAATATTCTGACGGATAACAGCAAGGTTCCGAAGCACGGTTCCGGCGTGGGCGTAATCAATGTGCATTCCAGAATCCGGCTGATGTTTGGCGAAGAATACGGACTTTCCATAGAAAGCGAACCGGACGAAGGAACAAGGGTTACGATCCGTATTCCGGCAATCCCATATACACCGGAAAACGCAGAAGCATTGGAATTACAAAAATACATACAGAGGAGACCGGGCGGATGAAAAAGAACAGAATGAAATTTCTTATAATTGAGTTTCTTTTGCTGCTGCTGGCGGTATTCTTTGTATGGAAAATTTTCGATCAGAACGTAGCAGAGCCCCGGATTGCCGTGATTCTTCCGGAGTCCGGTGACAAACGCTGGGATGCCCTGATCAAGGGAATGAAGCAGGCTGCGGAAGAGAACAACGTTCATATGATCATCTGCAATACGGAAGAGATCGACGGGCCGGAGGTGGAAAGAGAATTTATCAGGGAACAGAAGGACAACAATATTGATGGCTTTATCATATATCCGGCACCCGGTCATGAGACGGAAAATATGCTGAAAAAAGAGTGTGGAAATAAACCGTATCTGCTGATTGCAGATGGTCTGGCGGTAAAAGAAGGGGAAACTGCCAGTCCCACGATCCAGCCGGATTACCGGGAGATCGGAAGGTGGCTGGGAGAACAGCTGAGAACAAAAAAGCAGAAAATCGGAGTTATCGCCGACTGGAAAATGTCCGAGGCTGTACAGGCTGAGATTTGTGGATTGAACGAGGCGCTGGAAGGCAGCGAAAGCAAGATCAGCTGGTGTATTTACCGGAGAAAAGAACAGGATATTGTGGAGCGGATGAAGAAGGAAACAAAAGCGGATGCCCTTGTCGTCTTGGATGCAGGAATCCTGGAGGAGTTTGGAGAGCAGGCAGAAAATGGAACATATAAGGGGGCAGAGCTCTATGGAGTGGGTTACAGTCTGAAGACGATTGCACTTCTGGATAACGGAAACATTCAGGGGCTGGCTGTGCCGGACGGATATGAAATCGGCTATAAAAGTGTGGAAGAAATAACCAAAAGGATCGAGCACAGGTCTTATAAAATGCAAGGATATATAACCGAATATCAGGTACTTGGCAAGGAAAATTTCTCTATGGACGAAGATTTAGAAAGGTTTTTATATTCCTATGAATAAAAAGAAAAGAAGGGTGGCAGTATTATTATCTGCCACGATAGGGAGTGCGGTGCTTGTGCTGTCGGGGTGTTCCGGCAAGTCGGACCAGACAGAGAAAACCCTGCGGGTCGGAGTGATAACCTACACGCAGGATGATCCTTTTATCAATGGATTGACGGATGAACTGAAGGAGCAGCTGAAAGCCATGGAAAACAAAGAACGAAGGATTATCGTATCGACAAAAAGTGGAAACGACGATCAGCAGGAACAGAACGAAAAGGTGGAAGAGATGATTGATGCCGGTTGTGATGTGCTCTGTATCAATCTTGTGGACCGGACAGCTCCGTCCCGGATCATCCGAATGGCAAGGAATGAAGACATTCCTGTGATCTTCTTTAACAGGGAACCGGTAAGAGAAGACCTGATGCAGTGGGAAAAGCTGTATTATGTGGGCTGTGATGCAGAACAATCCGGGATCATGCAGGGTGAGATCGCAGCAGAATACATCAACAGCCATTCGGAAGTCGATAAAAATAAGGACGGAAAGATCCAATATGTGCTTCTGGAAGGAGAAGCGGGCCATCAGGATGCCATCAGCAGAACGGAATATTCCGTAAAGACACTGATGAAAAATGATGTTATACTGGAAAAGCTAAGTTATCAGTTAGCAGACTGGAACCGGGGACAGGCGGAGAACCGCATGAACCGTCTGATCAGCCAGTACGGAAAAGAGATCGAACTTGTCATGTCCAACAACGATGAGATGGCACTGGGGGCGGTGGAGGCCTATCGGAAAGCAGGCTATGCCCGTGAAGACTGGCCGGTGATCTTCGGAATTGATGGCCTGGAAGAGGCTCTGGAAGCCGTAAAGGCAGGAGAGATGCAGGGCAGCATCCTAAATGACAGAGTGGATCAGGCAAAGGAAATGGCGAAAATGGCAGTGGAGCTGTTCGAGGGAGAGGACTTTGAACAGGAAAGCCTGAAAGAAGGCCGGTACTATTTTTCGGAATATCAGAAGGTAGACGGCAGCAACATCGATGAGTACCTGAACGCAGAAGAGACGATTTCCCACTCCGGAATGTAAGCAGGAAGACTGCGTTTGCAGGCAGAAAGAGTAAGTGAAGACGTGTCTTTATTTTAAACCAATCAAGCAAGCAGCGAAGCGGATTGCGAATATCCGCCTGACAGAATGAGGAAAAATAGATGGAACATACATGGACCAAAGATTTTTATCAGGAGACAGATCCGGCAAAACGGCAGCAGATCTTAAAAGAACATATCGGAGAGGAGGAAGCCTGGGAAGAAGAATACCGGGATCGGCTCTGGACGGCCCGATACGGACAACGCAGGCTCCAGAAGGATGAATTTGTCAAATGCCTGATGGAACTGAAGTATCTGGCGGAAGGAACCTCTCTGGATCTGGGAGGCGACAGAAGAAAGATGGGAGCCCGGATTCTCTCCACATTGTGCCTGGCGGAAGCCATGCAGTCGGAGGAGGGATACCAGAAAATTCTTACGGATGAACTGTACAATGTATTCCTGAAATTTATTCAGGTCAGCAGAGGAGGCAGAGGATTTACCTCTCTGGTATTCGGCATGGGACAATTGTCCGAAGAAGGAATCGCGAAAAAAATCGCCGAACAGATCAGTGTGATCGCGTTCAAGGCACCACGCCTGCTTCACATGGAAAAAGAATTCACCCTGTTCCGGGAAGCCGCCCTCCGGGCATATCGGCAGGAGTATCCGAACAGGGAGCATTTCCTGAATAAATATTGAGTTTATTGCAGGAGTGGGCGAAACAGGAATCCACTGTTGTGGTTGTGGGGGGCGTCAAACGCCAGAAGTCAGAATCTGCCATACCATGAGCAACAGAAAATGTCTGAACAGTGGCAGGCGGAAAGAGAAAGGAGAATAAAGTGGAATACAGAAAATTTGACAATGTCATAGTAGCAAGGATTGACAAAGACGAGGAAATATTGGAGCAGCTGAAGGCAATTGCCATAAAGGAGAATATAAAGCTTGCCAGTATCCAGGCTCTTGGAGCGATCAATGATTTCACAGTCGGAGTATACAAGACAGACGAAAAGAAATATTATTCAAACAGCTTCCAGGGGTATTATGAAATTACATCACTGACAGGTACAATCAATACAATGGATGGAGAGTATTATGCACATCTTCATATGAGTGCCGGAAATCAGAAGGGCGAAGTGTTTGGAGGACACCTGAACAGAGCGATTGTCAGTGCAACCTGTGAGCTGGTCATCACGGTAATTGACGGAAGAGTGGACAGAGTTCATGATGAAGAAACCGGACTTAATATTTTTAAGTTTAACTGAATCAAGCAAGTAGCTCTAAGCGGATTGCGAATATCCGCTTGACTTAAAAGCCTGACAGGAAATAGTGAGAAGCAACATCGGGATGCAGCGTAAGCGAAATCGAGATGTGATCTGAAGAGGTAATACAATTTACGAAAAAGTGGATTTTCTACATAATATCTGAACTGGAGGTGTATGGGCTATGATAAAAGAACATTATTCGATCCTGTTTTGCAGCTTAACGGGTAATACAAAGAAGCTGGCTGATGCAATCTATGAAACGTTGCCAAAGGACAAATGCGATTATTTTGGCACAAACGATTCGCAGGTACCGCAATCCGACGTATGCTATATCGGATTTTGGACGGACAAAGGGAATGCGGACCAAAAGACATTAGAATTGCTGTCGAAATTAAAAAATAAAAAGATTTTTCTGTTTGGAACAGCTGGATTTGGCGGAAGTGATGCCTATTTTGAAAAGATTCTCGGACAAGTCAAACAGTCGATCGATGCAAGCAATACGGTCATCGGTGAGTATATGTGCCAGGGAAAGATGCCGCAGTCTGTGCGTGAACGGTATATGAAAATGAAAGAAAACCCGGAACATCCGGCCAATCTTGATCTGCTGATTCAAAATTTTGACCGTGCTTTGTCACACCCGGACAGCGAAGATTTGGAAAGACTGAAAAAGTCATTATGAGATAGAAAAGTAATCAGATAAGAGCAAAATTCGCGAAATGATTGCAATGGATCGTCAAATGGAATAGAATGGAGAGAAAAAAGAAAGGTGTGGAAAAGGCAGGGCTGGCAAAGCATATCCGGCAGATGAGGTCATGCAGAAACAAAAACAATGAAAACTACAACAAAACAAACTCATTTATACAGTAACACGGATCTTCGCAAACTTTTAATTCCGATCATCATTGAACAGTTACTTTCTTCCCTGATGGGAACTGTCGACACGATGATGGTCAGCAATGTCGGTTCTGCCGCAATTTCGGCAGTCTCGCTGGTGGATTCCATTAATATCTTAGTCATTCAGGCGCTTTCTGCGCTGGCGGCAGGAGGAGCGATTCTCTGTTCGCAGTATCTTGGAAGCGAAAAACGGGATGGAGCAATCCGTTCGGCACAGCAGGTGCTTTTTGTTATGACAGTTTTGTCCGTCGCATTATCCGCGGGCTGCCTGATTTTCCGTGTTCCGCTGCTGCGCGTGATTTTCGGGGCAGTGGAAGCGGATGTTATGAAAAATTCACAGGTGTATTTCCTGTTTACGCTGCTGTCATTCCCGTTTATCGGTCTTTACGATGCGGGCGCATCCATTCTGCGGGCGCAGAACAACAGCCGCAGTCCGATGGTGATTTCGGTGATTTCCAACTTTATGAACATCGGCGGAAATGCCATTCTTATTTTCGGCTTCCACATGGGTGTCGAAGGAGCCGCGATTTCGACTTTAATTTCGCGTATTTTCTGTGCGGTTGTTGTACTGTGGAAGCTTCGGGATGAAAGCAAACCGATTTTTGTGAAGCAGTATCTTTCCATTCGGCCGGACTTTGGTTTGATCAAAAAAATACTGTTTATCGGTATCCCATCGGGAATCGAGAACAGTATGTTCCAGTTTGGAAAGCTGGCGATTCAGTCCACTGTGTCCACACTTGGCACGGTTGCCATTGCCGCGCAGGCGATGACAAACATACTTGAGAACCTGAACGGTGTCGCTGCGATCGGTGTCGGCATCGGACTGATGACGGTAGTCGGTCAGTGTCTCGGCGCGGGCCGGAAGGATGAAGCAATCTACTATATTAAAAAACTGTGCTGGCTGTCAGAAGTGGTTATCGTTGCAAGCTGTCTGCTGGTATTTGTGCTGACAAAACCGATTACGATGATCGGTGGTATGGAAGCAGAGAGTGCAAAGCTCTGCATGCAGATGATGATCTTTATCACAATTGCAAAGCCGCTCTGCTGGGTCATGGCGTTTGTCCCGGGATACGGTATGCGGGCTGCCGGAGATGTAAAATTCTCCATGATCACATCCTGCTGTACGATGTGGCTGTGCCGTGTGAGTCTCTGTATTTACCTGTGCCGCGTATGGGGATTCGGCCCGATTGCGGTCTGGATCGGTATGGCGGCAGACTGGAGCCTGCGGTCCATTCTCTTTACAATTCGGTTCAAATCAGGAAAATGGCTGAATCATCATTTGATAGAAGAAAAGAAACAGGAGAGCTAAACATCTTCTTCCGGTAAAAAGGAAAGCGCATATGCAAGAGAGTCGTTGAGATGAGATTTTTGACCGCGGCTGGAAGCCGTACCGGATCAATCACCTGAGCTGGTGGAAAGAGGAGCTTGCATCCGAAGAAGAGATGGAAGAGGGACGGAACAATCTTGCAGCACACGACAATCGGGTGGATTTTATTGTAACCCACTGCTGTGCATCGTCCGTGCAGGATGCCATCGGCGAAGGCCTATTCCAGAAGGATCGTGAGACGGAATATCTCGAAGAAATTTTACAGACCGTACAATTTCAGAAATGGTTTTTCGGCCATTATCATGACAATCGGAATGTAGATGAAAAGAAAATCCTTTTGTACGAACAGATCATTCGGGTTGTGTAGAAACAGGAAGAAAAAACTGGATTTTTCCAGTACTGGATGATAAGATAAAACTGTGTTTCGGGATGGCTTAAACATATGGAGGTGCAGGATGGAACCAATTTATTTGTCAATCCAGCAGAAAGAAACTGGCAGCCGCATCAAATCCCTTCTTCGTGAAAGCGGATACACCGTGAGAGACATTCAGAATGCCATGGGTTTTGAAAATCCACAGGCGGTCTATAAATGGATTTCCGGCAAGTGCCTGCCAAGTCTGGACAACTTTCTCATTTTAAGCAGATTATTAAACACAAGCATCGAAGATATCCTCGTCATTGACGGGGATATTCCTCGTTTCAGGATAATTTTAAACTACACACAACGGTGGCAGGAAAGTCTCCACCGGCTCCGTTGACTTTATATGTGCAAACTGATAAGATACTCATAAGTATGTTTTTATGGGTATCTTATTTTTGTGTTTCGAAAAGAAAAGGGGAAATTAAATAATGACAAAAAAGAAAATCATTGGCCTTTGCATCGGCGCTGTCGTTCTTGCCGTGGCTGCGGCCGGTGTGAAGGAAGGCAGCTGGCTGATGAAGCATCGCCGGATGCAGAATGAGTTTACGCATGAGATGAATGCATTCACGACCAAAACAAACGCTGAGCTGATCCAGCCGACGATTGTTGCGGAGGATGATATCTACGGCTGGTTTTTCCATGAGGAAGATGACGGGCTGTACATGAATCTCTATTACCGGATCAAAAACGAGTCCAATCAGCACGAAATTGCATCCAGTGAATTTCCTGTGAAGATCAAAAAGGAGCTTCTTGCGGATGATAAAGTGTGGAGCAGAACGACGCGGACCGCGAAAAATCAGGTTCACGCGGAATACCTGGAAGGAGAAGATGACATGACGGTTTCGTTTGACGTCTATTACCAGTGTGAGGGTTCCTGCGGGGAATATTTTGCGGATATTACCGTGACGGACAGTGAGAGCGGAAAGCTCTACTACAGCAGTGAAGCAGAAAATGAAGCGGCAGAATAGGAGGAGCGATGGCCGAAAAACAAAGCAAAAATAAATGGCACACACCGGCGGAGCGGATTATGATGCTGGGATTTGCGGCGGTAATCCTGCTGGGAACGATTCTTCTGTGCCTGCCGGTTTCTGCGGCGGACGGAAAAGCGTTTACTGGCTCGACGCCCTGTTTACCGCAACGACATCTGTCTGCGTGACGGGCCTTGTCACCGTTCCGACGGCGACGACATGGAGTACCTTTGGAAAAATTGTGATCCTCGGGTTGATTCAGTTCGGAGGTCTTGGCATCATGGCGTGCCTGACGATGGTGTTTCTGATCCTGCGCCGGAAAATCAGTCTGCAGAGCCGGAAATTAATTCAGGATACCTATAATCTGCCGGTTTTAAAGGGCAGTGTGGGCATCGTGCGCCGGCTTCTGATTGGAACAGCAACCGTAGAGATTGCGGGGGCGGTTCTGTATAGCTTCTGGTTTGTGCCGGAGTATGGCTTCTGGAAGGGAATCGGCTACAGTATTTTTCACGCCGTTTCCGCTTTCTGTAATGCGGGAATCGATCTCGTTGGCGAAGCCTCTTTTGCTCCGTTTGTAACGAACCCGCTGATAAACTTTACGACGATGGGACTGATTCTTTTGAGCGGTCTTGGTTTTCCCGTCTGGTGGGAAGTTATGGAGCGGGTGCAGGAGCTTGTGAAGGGAAAACGGCCCCGTAAAAATTTTGTGCGAGGATTCACGCTTCATACGAAACTGGTTTTAACGACAACCATGATTCTGGTGTTCGGTGGAGCACTGCTGATTCTTGCACTGGACTGGAATCACGCGCCATCACTTGGCAGCCTGAAACCGGCGCAGAAGGTCATGGCGGCTTTTTTTCAGTCCGTGACGACAAGAACGGCAGGCTTTGAGACGATCCCGCAGGCTGATTTCTCGGACAGCTCTGCAATGGTAAGTATGGTTCTCATGTTCATCGGTGGCTCCCCGATGGGAACGGCAGGTGGTGTTAAGACGACAACGGTTGCCATTCTGGTTGTGCTGGTTGCCTCCTATATTCGCGGAGACTCAGATACGGTGGCCTGGGGGCGGAAAGTGATGGAAGAAAATATCCGTACCGCTGTCGTCATTTTCTTTTTTGTACTGACGACAGTCTTTACTGCCACCGTGCTGCTGATTTCCGTAACCGGAAGCCCGCTGCTGGATTGTACGTATGAAATTATTTCTGCGGTTGCAACGGTGGGCCTCACCCGTTCCCTGACGCCGACGCTTCCTTTTATGGGAAAGGTGATTGTTATTCTGGTTATGTTTATGGGAAGAATCGGGCCGGTGACGCTGGCTGTCGCACTGCGCCGCAGAACAGGAAGAAAAGATGTCGATATTCAGAGACCGGAGCAGCGGATTCTGATTGGATAGTTGGGAAAATAAAAAACAGGACAGATTTCAGAAAACGAGGAAAAGAAATGAGTAAACAGTATGCAGTCATTGGACTTGGAAAGTTTGGTTTTTCTGTAGCAACGACACTTGCGCAGGCAGGAAAAGAAGTGCTTGCCGTTGATAAAGACGCTGAGCCGGTACAGGAAATTGCCGATCTTGTTACCTATGCGGCGCGTGCAGACATCACGGACAGTCGTGTGTTCGCATCTCTTGGCATCAGCAATATGGATGTGGTGATCGTTGGCATTTCCGAAAATATGGAGTCGAGCATCCTCGCCACCCTGCAGGCAAAAGAGGCGGGCGTGCCGCTCGTCATCGCAAAGTGCATGAGCCAGATGCATGCCAATATTTTGAAAAAAGTCGGCGCGGACCGCGTCGTGATGGCGGAGAGTGAGACGGGCATCCGCCTCGGAAAAAGCCTGATTTCCGGCGGCTTCCAGGACTTCTTCATGCTGTCGGATTCGTTCTCCATGGTAGAGCTTCCCGTGCCGGAAGCGTGGACGGGGCATAACCTCGAGGAGCTGGATCTGCGGAAGAAATACAGTATCAACGTAATCGCCGTCAAGGACGGGGAAGACATCCGTGTCACGGTCAATCCGAAGACGCTGCTCCGCGCAGAGGAAGTGCTGATTCTGATCGGCGAAAACAAAGAACTTGCCAAATTGATGAAAAACAGGAAATGAGGGGATCATTCATGATTACAAGCAGCAGCAATGCACAGGTAAAAAACATTATTGCGCTGAACAAAAAAGCAAAAGAACGCCGGGAGCAGGACGTTTTCGTGGCGGAGGGCTGGAAAATGTTCCAGGAAGCGCCGCGGGAATGGCTGAAAAAAGTATATGTGTCTGAGAGCGGCAGCAAAATGCATGAAATGCCGTCCGACGGGACAGAATACGAAGTAGTGGATGACCGAGTGTTCCAGTCCATGTGCGACACGAAGACGCCGCAGGGTGTTTTAAGTGTGATCCGCATGCCGCATTACACCGAAGAGGAGGTGATGGACAACGGAAAGACACCGCTTCTGATGGTACTTGAGGATCTGCAGGACCCTGGAAATGTCGGAACAATCATCCGCACCGCAGAGGGCGCAGGAGTCACCGGCATCATCATGAGCCGCGGTACCGCGGATATCTTCAATCCGAAAACGATCCGCTCGACGATGGGCTCGATCTACCGTATGCCGTTTCTGATCGTCGACGATGCGGTCGGATTTGTAAAAGGCTTAAAAGCGCGGAAGATCTGTACGTACGCGGCACATCTGCACGGCGTGCATTCCTACCGCGAGGAGGATTACACAAAAGGAACGGCATTCCTGATCGGAAATGAGGGAAACGGCCTGACTGATGCAATGGCAGAGGCCGCCGAGTGCCTGATCCGTATTCCGATGGAAGGAAAAGTGGAGTCGTTAAACGCAGCGATTGCATCCGCCGTTCTCATGTATGAGGCACACGGCCAGCGCGCATAAAAGAAAGAGCGTTACCGGTTTTCTTACATTTCTCTTAACCTGCCGGAAACCTACTCGACAGAACCGGTATTTTGAGCTAAAATAGAAAGAGCAGAGTCCGGGCTGAATTTCTGTCAGTCCGGTAAAACTGTAATATTTGCCAGAAAAGCAAAAGCTGTTTTGGGAGGAAGGAAAAATGAGTGAGAAAAAAAACATCAGTAAAAAGGAGCTCCGAAGAAGAAAGCGGAAGCGTGCGCTGATGATCAAAACAGGAATTCTATGTGTTCTGCTTGTCATCTTTGGCATTGGAATCTGGGCTTTGGCCGGAGGAACAGAAAAAATCCAGCAGAAAGCACAGGAAAAAGAGGATCAGAAAACAGCAGAGGTGGACGGTTCCGTATCGTCGGACAGCACGGGAAGTGCTGAAGAGCCGACAACGAAAGCACAGATTATGGCGGAAGCCGATGCACTTGCGCAGACATACGATTACGATGGAGCCATTGAAAAGCTCCAGAGCGTAGAGGGCGCAGCGACCGACGCGGATATCATCACAAAAGTAGCAGAGTACACCAGCACGAGAGATGCCTGTGTGCGCGTCAACGTCAACGAAGTAACCCACATTTTCTATCATTCTCTTGTAGTCGATCCGCAGAAAGCTTTCTATCAGGACAACGCACAGACCGCAGGCTTCTGCCAGTGGATGACCACCGTGGATGAGTTCAACGCGATCACCCAGCAGATGTACGACAGAGGATATGTCATGGTTTCGATCAACGATCTCGTGAAAAAGACCGTAGATGATGACGGAACCGTTCATTACGAGGAAGGGGACATTTACCTGCCGGAGGGCAAGAAAGCATTCGTTCTTTCTCTGGATGACCTTTCCTATTACCACTCTTACGACGGACGCGGCATTGCCAGCAAGATGGTAGTCGGCGACGACGGAAAACCGACCTGCGAATACATTCAGGATGACGGAACTGTTGTGACCGGTGCTTACGACTGCATCCCGCTGATGGATCAGTTTATCGAAGCGCATCCGGATGCCGTATACCACAATGCGCGCGGAACCGTAGCACTGACCGGCTACGATGGAATCCTCGGATACCGCACCGACGGTGATTACAAGACAAGAGAAGATCTGACGGATGATCAGGTAGCATGGCTTGATGCACACCCGGATTTCGACTGGGATAAAGAGTGCGAGGAGGCGAAAAAAGTAGCCGATGCGATCAAAGCAGACGGCTGGACATTCGCAAGCCATACCTGGGGCCATATCCGTGTCGGCGACAAACCGATCGAGACGATCCAGGCGGATACCGAGAAATGGCTGACGTATGTTGCACCGCTCATCGGCGGAAGCGATATCATCATCTTTGCACATGGACAGGATCTTTCCGACTGGCACGATTACACGATGGACAATGAGAAGTTTGCTTACTTAAAGAGTCAGGGCTTCAACATCTACTGCAACGTAGATTCCTCCCAGTATTTCGTTCAGGTAAGAGACAATTACCTGCGTATGGGACGAAGAAACCTGGATGGATACCGTCTGTACCAGAACCTCTACGGAGGCGGCGAGGACAGAACAAGCGATCTGTTTGATTCTGCCTCTGTTATTGATCCGCAGCGGCCGACAGATCCATCTCTTTACAATTTAGGTTAAAGAATTTTGAAAATGAAAAAGATCTCACAGAACTTTCTATTATTTATAGAAGAAAGTCTGTGGGATCTTTTTTTCAGCAGGGCGAACCGTTTACAGATATTTTTCTACGAGCGGAAATGGCAGAGGCCCGAGACGGAGCAGTTTTTCATGGAAACCGATCAATGAGAATGAGTCACCTTCCTGTTTCTGCACTTCCGAGAGGAGCTGCGAAAACGAGAGCGATCCGACACAGTATTTCAGATAGTTCGCCGGTGTCTCGAGAATATACTGATATAAAGAGGCAGCGGCCGACGCATCCGTGATGCCGAACTGCGCCAGAAAGGCTGACGCATCCGCGAGGAGCCATCCCTGGCTGTGGATTCCGAGATCCAGCAGCGAGCAGAGGATAAGATGCACCGAGCGGTTCAGATACCAGAGACGGCAGAGCGCCTGCGTGTTTGCATCGAGATTACGTGCGGCGTAGCGGCAGGCATATGATTCAACGTAGGTTGCCCATCCTTCCACATAACCCGACGGCGCGTAGAGATGGCGGATCAGAAGCGGGTCGGAGCGCGAGAACGAGACGGTCTGGTACAGATGGCCGGGAAAGCCCTCGTGGGCAAGTGTGGAATACAGCTCGATGCCGGTCATTTCATCCGCGGGATTCAGGTAAATGGAGTTGGGTGAATTGACATCGGCGGGCGGTGTGAGATAAAAGGCGGGGCTTAAAAAATCCTTGAGGGAGTCATCCACGGTCTTTACTTCGTATGCGATACCCGAAAGAACGGGAAAATCTTCAGAAACGGCATTCTGCAGATCGGCAAGCATTTCCTCCGGCGTGGAGAACGGCAGCACGAGCGCCTGCTCGGAGAGGGAGAGCGACGGATTCTGATCGAGAATGATCTGCATTTCGGCACACTGGTCCGCAAGCTGCTGTGTTAAAAGGCGGGTCAGCTCCTCTGGTGAAGCGTCAACACCGACGCGGCTGCGGAGAAGATACGCATAGTAGGAAAGTCCGCCTTCCTGCCGGGAAAGACCGCCGGCGTTCTGTGTTCCTTTGCCGCGGAGTGAAGAAAGAGCATCGGAAAGAGAGCGGTAGGCGGGAAAAACACAGGAGATAAGGAGTTTTTCATGCGTCTGCAGACAGAGATTCCTTTCCGCCTCAGAAAACAGTGAAGACGCCTGCAGTTTATTCTGAAAAACGGTGTGGAGCAGATGGCTTTCCGGTGTATCCGCGTCGGCGAGAAAAGCACTGCACTGGCGGATAATGCCATCGACCGCAAGGTCATTCTGAAACACGCCCTGCCGGGATTTTTCCTGCTCGAGTGCGATGAGATCGGAGAAATAGCGCGGGAGATCCTGCAGAAGATGGAGGTAGTCGGCGATATCCTGCTGTGTGCGGAACGGGTACTCCGCGAGCAGAATGGGAAGCTGTGCCTGAATCCCGAGCGACGGACCGAGCGGTTCCGCAAGAAGGCTGGTGCTGCCCGGCATTTTCTCGCAGTTCAGCTCGTAGAGCAGAAGATCGAGCGTGATCTGATTTTCCGCGGAGAGGCGGTTTCGATGAAAGGATGTGAGCGTTGTTTCCACACTCTGCAGCAGGGCATCATACGAGGTGCGGTCAGGGATGGAAACCGTGCCGAACGAGGCAGTGCCGGGGGCAATTCCGCGGGAAGCCGGATCGGCGAGGGTATAGTGGAGCGTGATGGCAGAAGAGGTTACCTCGGAGTGGAACCGTTCCTCCACATACGCGGAAAACCGGCGGTTCTCACCAGGGGAAAAGAACGGGGAAAAATACCAGAACAGCAGGGCGAAAAGAAGTCCGCCGCACAGAAGCAGAGGGAACAGGATGCGGCGGTGCAGAGAAGCTGGTTTCATAGAATAGGCTCCGGTGCGGACAGTTATCATAAAGTATGTAAAAAATGCTGATTTTATGCGCTTTTTCCGTGGCCTTTCATTTGACTTTCCAAAACGGCTTTGCTATAATCAGTAACGAATGAAATAAGGGACTTTTCAGTGCGGAACGGATTTGAAAAAGAATCCGCGAAGGTAAAAGGGAATCAGGTGGAAATCCTGAGCGATCCGGTCACTGTAAGCAGGGAGTGTTAGCTGCAGAAATGCCATTGTGCGAAACGCATGAGAAGGCGCGGCTGCCGTGAAGATCTGCGAGTCAGGAAACCTGCTGGAAAGGTTAGTGAATCGCTTCCGATAAAAGCATATATATTCATGGAAAGATGTACGAAGTAAAATCGGACATCTGCTTTTTTGTCGCCATGCGTCCGAAAAAGAGCTCCGGTGGAGAAACTCTTTTGCAGAAAAAGCAGATGTCTGTTTGTCTTTTCGCAGAAAAAATGTGTCCTCAAAAACAAGATTACTTGCAGGGAGACATCATTGACGGGGACAGGCACCGCCCAGCTGCCTGAAAAAGTCAGACGGAATCCGGAGCAGATGCGCGAAGGAGATCCGAAGAAAAGGAGAAGTTATGAAAGGAAATTCAAGCAAATTTCTGGCACTGCTGCTGTCGGCGTCCATGATCATGAGCCCGACTGCCAGCGTATTAGCAGATACGCAGGAAAAAGCAGCACAGACAGAAAGCAGCGCAGCCGCAGAGGAAGCGCCGCAGAGCGAAGAAACAGCAGAGACGGCAGAACCGGAAACAACACCGGCAGAAACCGAGAGCAGTGAAAGCACTGCAGAGACTCCGGCAGAAGAGCCGACGGAAACACCGGCCGCGCCTGCAGAGGATCAGACACCGGCAGGATCTGACGAGACCGAGACACCATCCGCAGATGAGGATGCTTCGGAAGATACTGCAGAGGACACTGCAAAAGACGGTGAAGAGACTGCCGATACCACAGAAAAAGAGCCGGAAGCAGCAGATGAGACTTCCCAAGATGCTGAAAAAGAAACACCGGCAAAAGAAGAAACCAAAGATGCTGTAAAAGAGAATACCAGTCCGGCGGCAGAACAGCCGAAAACGGAAGTAAAAGAAACGACCAGAAATGAGACATCCAATACAGCCGAGAAGAAAGAAACAAAAGCAGCGGAAGCAGCAAAACCGGCAGATGGTGAGTATGAGACTTCTGCAGAAGCAACCGGAAGCATGTTCCGTGTGATTTCTTCCAGACTCATCGTAAAAGATGGAAAACTGAAAGCATCCATTCTGCTGAGTGGAACCGGCTATGATTACCTGTATACGGGAACAGCAGCAGAAGCTGCCGCAGCAGATGAAAAGAGCTGGATTGCTCCGACAGGAAGCGAAACCTATACGGATACGAAGACCGGTGCAGAAAAGACCGGATATCGTTTTGAAATTCCGGTGGAAGAGCTTGACAAACAGATGGATGTTGCCGTTCGCTCAGCCAAGAAAAAAACATGGGCTGATAAAACTGTTACGATCCACAGCACCGATGCAATCCCGACGGTAACACCGGAACCAACCGAGACTCCAAGCGAAAATCCAGGTGAGGATTCCTCGAATAAGCCAGCCAGTGTAGAAGCACCGGTTACCAAAGAGGACGGCAGCGTATTCAAAATGTTCGTCATCTCCGAGGCAACAATGATCAACAAGGGCGATAAACTCGTTCTTACACTGAAAACAAACAACGTATCATTTGATAAACTGTATCTTGGAAAGAACGATGACCTTGCAAAAACACCGGCTATCCAGGGAATGCAGGAAGCAAACGGCGGTTATTCCTTTACATTTGAAGTAGATGCGGACAAAGCCGGCACAACCGTTCCGATCGTTCTTGGAAAGCCAGATGGAACCTGGTACACCAAACGGCAGCTTTATCTTGCAGTTCCGGGAAGTAAAACACCGGAAGTAACTCCGATACCGGAGCCGACCGAGACTCCGGTCCCGACTGCAACCCCGACTCCGAGTGAGACTCCGGTTCCAGCCGCAACTCCAACTCCGGAACCGGCGAAAGTAGAAAACGGTATCTACAGCGGAACCGCGGAGACCGGCGCAGCTATGTTCAAAGTAGTCGGCGTAGAGCTGACCGTAAAAGACGGCGACATGAAAGCACGCATCACGTTAAGTGGTGTTGCCTACGATTATCTGTACATGGGAACACCGGAAGAGGCAGCTGCCGCAGACAAGAGTGCATGGATTGCAGGCGTCGGCACCGTTGATTACACAACAGCAGACGGCGAGACGAAAACAGGAATGCAGTATGATATTCCGGTAGCAGCACTCGATCAGGCAC
>UMIB01006281.1_pt1 | contig 33908 bp, 29 predicted proteins | sample 1965641 | NCBI WGS metagenome assembly UMIB01 (sample SAMEA4836110, study PRJEB28245) | human gut metagenome | biome: gut microbiome; material: fecal sample | place: Denmark | collected 2008
GATGGAGGAAGCGTGGCGGATACCTGGAGGAAGCATGGCGGAGAAAGCCATGACCTCTGCCAGACCTTCCGACGCAGCATCAGGGCAAGCCTTGGCACGGCGACTGCCAGCAAGGAGACGCAGATCGTCTCGCCTTAGCCTCTACCGCTGCTCATACTTCCGATGGAAGACCAGCAGACAGAGGGCGCCAGCCAACGCCATCGGCACGCCAATAAGGGCAGGAAAGTTGTATCCCAACCCCATCGCCACGGGGATTCCGCCCAGAAAAGCGCCTACGGCATTGCCCAGGTTGAAGGCAGCCTGGATGCAGCAGCCACCCAGCATTTCGCCACCCTCGGCATGCTTCACGATCAGAAACTGCTCAGGCGACCCGATGCCGAAAAGACAGACACAGCAGACGAACATCAGCACCACCGAGACCCAACCAATGGGGGCGAGGAAGAAGGTGAGCAGGAGGGCGGCGGCGGCCAAGAACTGGAGGTAGCAGGTGAAACGGCCCGGCATGAGGCGGTCGGCAAGCAGGGCGCTCACCTGATTGCCCACGACCATACCGCCACCAGCAAGAATCATCAGGAGCGAGATGCTGGCAGGGCTGAATCCGCCCTCCGTCTGCAGCAGAGGCGAGATGTAGCTAAACCAGCAGAGGATGCCGCCATTGCCCAGGAAGGTGGCCGCAATGATGAGCCAGGGCGCCAGGTTGCGCAGGAAGCGAAACTGCGCCTTCATGCCATGGTTGGGCAAAGCCTCGACGTCGGGCACCCATCGGTGGATCATATACAGGGTGAGAAGTCCGAGGACGATGCAGCTGGCGAAAGGCACGCGCCAACTGAATGTATGGCTGAGAAACGTACCAAGGGGAACGCCCAGCAAATTGGCTACCGGCATGCCTGCGCACATCATCGCCACGGCATTGGTCCCCTTGCCCTCCCGTGCTATCTTCACCGCCACGATAGTGGCCGTGCCGAAGTAGGCGCCATGGGGCAGTCCCGCGACAAACCGGGCGCAGAGCAGGATCCAGTAGGTGGGCGCCACAGAGGCGGCCATGGCGCCGAAGGTGATGAGCGAGGCCAGGAACATCAGTATATGCTTGGGCCGATACTTGTGCATGAGGATCAGCGAGAAGGCTCCGGCACAAACGCCGAGCGCATAGACTGAGATGAGGTGGCCTGCTTCTGGGATGGAAACATGCATGTTGTGGGCAATGTCGGTAATGATGCCCTCGATGATAAATTCGGCGATGCCCAGGGTGAACGTGCCCAGGGCAAGGGCAAATAGTCCTTTCTTCATTTGTGCTTGTGCAGTCTATGTTATCCTAAAAAATCGTCTGCAGAGAGGCCTTTTGAGGGAAACTGTCAGGGGAAAAACAGAAAATTCCCGCAGCCCCACGAATGAAGCCACGGGAACCACCCCTGTGGGCGTTGACGGATTCGAACCGCCGACCCTCTGCTTGTAAGGCAGATGCTCTAAACCAACTGAGCTAAACGCCCTTCTTCCGAAATGCGGGTGCAAAGGTACGCCTTATTTCCGACACCTGCAAATTTAGAGGGGAATTTTTCGACAATCACGACTTTTCTATTGCACACGCCACGCTGAGGAGCCATGACAGAAACGTGGACTGAAAGCCCACACGCAGAGTCAAGGGCCCGCGTTATTTCTCAGGGCCATATAGAAAAACCACATGGACAGCAAGGTTGTTTGGACTGACTACCCTTGCCTGTTTCCCGAAACCATCCCGAAACCATCCCGAAGCTTTGCTAACTGCCTTGAAGAGAAAAAGCGGACACCGTCCCACAGAGCAGCAGGACCAGACAAAGACAAAGCCACAGGAGCGAGCCACAAAGCCAAGCGTTTCAGTGTTTCAGCGTTTCAATCAAAAAAAAGCATGCCCCACTACTCCCTCCTCCCTATCAGCCCATACCTTAATTTTACCATTTACACTTATTACGGAGACTAACTGTTATAACATATTATATATTACATATTATATATTATATATAAAATAAACAATACAACAATAGGAGAAAGGAAAGGAAAAACTACACCTAGGTTATATTTGCATTGAAACGCTGAAACACTGAAACATTTCGAGTAAACTAATCTCACAAAACACTAATAACCAACCACTTACACCAACTACAAGGACAATATCATCAAACCAACAAGCGTATCAAAGCCCGCTACCGCAGTCTTTTCTTCGCCAAAAGACTGATAAAAATATCGTTTTCCTCTCCTCATAGGCCCGTCACCCACACTTCGACCCGCTTTTCGACTCGGCAGACGAAGCAGAGTTTGGGCGGCAAACTCTCAAAAAGGACTGCCGATACCACGGAAGCCTTCCGCGCCCCCACTTTGCGAGCCACACTTTGACCTCCTGCGACGCAATAAAACCCGCCTTGAGACCGTTTATAAGAATGATATGCAATGGACGGACAGGATACGGCAGGTGAAGATTCTCCTCGTGGCCGCGGCAGTACTGATAGCCGTGGCCTCGCTGATCGTGTCCCACTTCCTGACGCGCGACCTCTCCAAGGAGGAGCGGGCACGCATGGAGGTGTGGGCGCAGGCCATGAAGTCGCTCTCGCAGGCCGACGAGAACACGGACCTGAGCCTCGTGCTGCGCGTGCTCAACGACAACAACACCATCCCCGTGGTGGTAACGGACCGCGACGGCGTCGTGACCGACTTCCGCAACGTACGCGTGAGCGGCAAGGACTATGCCGACTCGCTGCGCTACCTGACCCACATGGCCGAGCGGCTGCAGGCCTCGGGGCGCTGCATACGCATCTCGCTGAGCGAACAGGTGAAGAGCGACTACATGAACGTCTGCTACGACGACTCGCTGATGCTCAAGCGCCTGGCCTGGTACCCGTTTATCCAGCTGGGCGTGGTGATGATCTTCGTCGTCGTGGCCATCTTCGCCCTGCTCACCTCCAAGCGGGCGGAGCAGAACAAGGTGTGGGTGGGACTCTCCAAGGAGACGGCCCACCAGCTCGGCACGCCCATCTCCTCGCTCATGGCCTGGCAGGAGATACTCAAGGAGAGCTACCCCGAAGACCCGCTCGTGGCCGAGATGGGCAAGGACGTGGAGCGACTGCAGCTCATCGCCGACCGATTCTCCAAGATCGGATCGCTCCCCGAGCCCGTGCCCTCCAGCCTCAACGACGTCATCGACCACGTCATCGACTACATGGACCGAAGGACCTCGCGCAAGGTAAGCATGGTCAAGGAACTGCCCAAGGAGGACATCGTCGTCAGCCTCAACGCATCGCTCTTCGAGTGGGTGATAGAAAACCTCTGCAAGAACGCCGTCGATGCCATGGGCGGCGGGCAGGGCACCATCACGATCCACGTGGAGGAGACGGAGACGAAGGCCATCCTCGACGTCACGGACACGGGCAAGGGCATCCGCAAGAAAGACATCGGCAACGTCTTCCGGCCCGGCTTCACGACCAAGAAGCGAGGCTGGGGACTGGGACTGAGCCTGGCGAAGCGCATCGTGGAGGAATATCACCACGGACGCATCTACGTGCGCAGCTCGGAGGTGGGCAAGGGCACGACCTTCCGTATCGAGCTGCGGAAGTAGGAAGCAGCCGCGAAAAAGGCCCACAGATGCGCCACAAGCCCCCCAAGCCGCCCCAAGGAGCCGCACTATGGCCCCCCACGGGGTGAAGAAATACCATTTTTTAACTGCAAATTGTTGATAATCGGAAAAATGTTCGTACCTTTGCACCCCGATTATGGACTTAGACTACCTCCACATAGATCTGAAAAGCTTGGACTATGGCCGCACGGAGCGGACGCTGAGCTTGGACGACGCTTACTTCGAGGCGATAGACGCACCCGAGGTGAGGAGGGGAAACCTGTCCGTGAGGATCGCCATCGATCGCACCTCGCAGGACGCCTTTCTCCTCGACTTCCACATCACGGGCACGGTGACAGTCAGCTGCGACCGCTGCCTGGAAGACATGGAGTTGCCCATCGAGGCCCAGGAGCGCATGGAGGCTAAGTTTGGAGAGGAAAGCTCAGAGGATGACGCTTGTGTGACGGTGGCCGAGGACGAAGGAATACTCGATGTCGCATGGCTCATCTACGAGTTGACGGCGCTCGCCATCCCCGTCAGGCACGTGCATGCACCTGGAAAATGCAACCCTGCCATGATACGGGTGCTCGAGGAGCACTCGGCCGTCCGAAGCGGAGAGGGAGACGAGAAAGCCACAGACCCGCGCTGGGCAGCACTCGAACAACTCAAGAAAAAGAATTAAAAAACAAAACAGATTAAAAAATTATGGCACATCCTAAAAGAAGACAATCGAAGACTCGTACGCTCAAGCGCAGAACGCATGACAAGGCAGTAGCCCCCACGCTCGCCGTATGCCCCAACTGTGGCGCCTACTACGTCTATCACACCGTATGCCCCACGTGCGGCTACTACCGCGGCAAGCTGGCCGTGGAGGTCGCTACCGCCGAGTAAACACCTTCTCATTGACATAAATGGAGAAGATAAACGCTATCATCACCGGTATCGGCGGCTACGTGCCCGACTACATCCTCACCAACCAGGAGTTGTCGCGCATGGTCGATACCACCGATGAGTGGATCCAGACGCGCGTCGGCATCAAGGAGCGGCGCATCCTCACCGAGGAGGGGCTGGGCACGAGCTACATGGCTCGCAAGGCCGCAAGCCAGCTGCTGGAGAAGACGGGAGCCGATCCCGACTCCATCGACGCGCTTATCGTCGCCACGACTACTCCCGACTACAAGTTTCCCTCGACGGCCTCCATCGTCGTCGGGCGACTGGGGATGCACAACGCCTTCGCCATGGACACGGCGGCGGCCTGCAGCGGATTCCTCTACACGCTCGACCTGGCCTGCTCAATGATAGAGAGCGGACGCTACAAGCGCATCATCGTCATCGGAGCCGACAAGATGTCGTCGATGGTCGACTACACCGACCGCAACACCTGCGTCCTCTTCGGCGACGGAGCGGGCGCGGTGCTCGTAGAGGGAACGACGGAGGAGGGTGTCGGCATGCAGGGATCCTACCTGCGTACCGATGGCAAGGGACTGCCGTTCCTTCACCTGAAAGCGGGCGGATCAGTATGCCCCCCGTCACAGTTCACGGTGTCGCACAAGCTCCACTATATCTATCAGGAGGGGCGCACGGTGTTTCGCTATGCCGTCACGGAGATGAGCAACGACGTTGGGATGATGATGAGCCGATTCGGACTGACTCCCGAGACCATCAACTGGGTGATACCCCACGAGGCCAACCGCCGCATCATCGAGGCCGTGGCCAAGCGCGCGGAGATACCGCTCGAAAAGGTCATCATCAACATCGACCGCTACGGCAACACGTCGGCAGCAACGATTCCGCTGGCCATGTGGGACAACGAGAAGCTGCTCAAGAAGGGCGACAACGTCATCTTCACGGCCTTCGCAGCCGGATTTGCCCATGGAGCATCCTACTGCAAGTGGGCCTACGACGGCGACGCGGTAGGAGCGGCGAAGTAGCGGACGGCTTCACAACAAATAAGTATGGGGCTCAGAACGTGAGGCGCAAGGGAGCGGCGACGCTTCCCCGTGGCCTGACGCTCTGAGCTTTTTTCGCTTTGGGCAGGAGACGGACTCCACACCCGGCCTTCTTCTCAATCCGCCAAATTGGTTTACTCCACAACAACATCATTATGCAGCACAAAGCAGGATTCGTCAACATCGTGGGCAACCCGAATGTGGGCAAGAGCACGCTCATGAACCAACTCGTGGGCGAACAGATCAGTATAGCGACCTTCAAGGCCCAGACCACACGCCATCGCATCATGGGCATCGTCAACACGCCAGAGGCACAGGTGGTATTCTCCGACACCCCGGGCGTGCTGAAGCCCAACTACAAGATGCAGGAGATGATGCTGGCATTCTCGGAGAGCGCACTCGCCGACGCCGACATCTTGCTCTACGTGACGGACGTGCGCGAGACGCCAACCAAGAACATGGACTTCCTGGAGAAAGTCTCGAAGATGGAGATACCCGTCATCCTCCTGATCAACAAGATCGACGAGAGCGAGCAAAACCAGCTCGGCGACCTCGTGGAGACATGGCACAAGTTGCTCCCGAAAGCCGAGATACTGCCCATCTCGGCCAAGAACAAGTTTGGCACGGAGATCCTGATGAAGCGCATCCTGGAACTCCTGCCCGAGAGCCCGGCCTACTTCGACAAGGACCAGCTCACGGACAAACCCGCCAAGTTTTTCGTCTCCGAGATCATCCGCGAGAAGATCCTCCGCTACTACGACAAGGAGATACCCTACTCCGTGGAGGTGGCCGTGGAGCGATTCAAGGAGGACGACCGGCTGATCCGCATCAATGCCGTCATCTACGTGGAGCGCGACAGCCAAAAGGGCATCATCATCGGCCACCAGGGACAGGCCCTCAAGAAAGTATCGGCAGAGGCACGCAAGTCGCTCGAGCAGTTCTTCGGCAAGAAGATCTTCCTGGAGACCTACGTCAAGGTCGATAAGGACTGGCGAAGCTCCAAGCGCGAGCTGCGCCTTTTCGGCTACGACCCACAATAAGGGCGCACGCTCTTGCGAGCCACATCCCCCGGGAGAGGCAGCATCCCCAAAAAACGCTCACCCCTACCCCGCCCGCCAAGCGACGGACGGGACAAATGACAAGAAAAAAAACGGCCCTAACTGTATGCAGGGCATACTCTCGCCATCGGAAGGCGAGGGCCGAAGAATGTTAAACTTCAGTAATTAAACAGACATCATGGCAAATTTAGTAGCTATCGTTGGCCGCCCGAACGTGGGCAAATCAACGCTTTTCAACCGTCTTACCAATAGCCGCCGCGCCATCGTGAGCGAGACGGCAGGCACCACCCGCGACCGCCAGTATGGCAAATGTCTCTGGAACGGGCGCGAGTTTTCGCTTGTCGATACAGGAGGCTGGGTCGTCAAGTCGGACGACATTTTCGAGGACGCCATCCGCAAGCAGGTGCGCGTAGCCACGGACGAGGCCGACCTGGTGCTCTTCGTGGTGGACAACGAGACGGGCATCACGGACTGGGACGAGGACGTGGCACAGATCTTGCGCCGCGCAAGCGTGCCCATCCTGCTCGTAGCCAACAAGATAGACAATAGCGGACGATCGTACGAGGCTGCCGAGTTTTACAAGCTGGGACTGGGCGACCCGATCTGCGTGAGCGCAATCACGGGTGGCGGCACGGGCGACCTGCTCGACATCATCCTGGAGAAACTGGAGGACGTGCCCGAGGAGGAGGTCGACGACAACCTGCCGCGCTTCGCCGTCGTGGGACGCCCCAATGTCGGCAAGTCGAGCATCATCAACGCCTTCATCGGCGAGGACCGCAACATCGTCACCGAGATAGCAGGAACCACCCGCGACAGCATCTACACGCGCTACAACAAGTTTGGCTTCGACTTCTACCTCGTCGATACGGCAGGCATCCGACGCAAAAACAAAGTGAGCGAGGACCTGGAGTTCTATAGCGTCATGCGATCCATCCGCGCCATCGAGAACAGCGACGTCTGCATCCTGATGATCGACGCCACGCGTGGCATCGAGGGACAGGACATGAACATCTTCCAGATCATCCAGAGAAACAAGAAGTCGCTCGTCGTGGTGGTCAACAAATGGGACCTAGTGGAGGAGAAGACCCAGAAGCACATCGACACCTTCACCAACGCCATCCGCAGCCGCATGGCGCCCTTCACCGACTTCCCCATCATCTTCACCTCGGCCCTGACCAAGCAGCGCATCTTCAAGGTGCTCGAACTGGCCAAGGCAGTCTTCGACAGCCGCAAGATCCACATCGGCACCAACAAGCTCAACGAGGTGATGCTGCCCATCATCGAGAACACGCCGCCCCCCTCGACCAAGGGCAAGTATATCAAGATCAAGTATTGTTCGCAGCTGCCCAACACGCAGATCCCCTCGTTTGTCTACTACGCCAACCTGCCGCAATACATCAAGGAGCCCTACCGTCGCTTCCTGGAGAACAAGATGCGAGAGCATTGGTCGCTCATCGGCACCCCGATCAACATCTTCATCCGTCAGAAATGATGCACGCATTCTCTCTACGCCCCTTCCTCGGCTCGCTGCTGGGGACGGGGGCTCTCGCCCTGTCGCTGCTCCTGGGGTCGTGCTCCGACAAGCCGCAGGAGACGGTCAACCAAGGCGAACTGGCGGCCCGAACGGCCAAGATCTACTACGACAGCTTGGCGGCAGGCCGCTTCGACAGTTTCTATGAGGGGAAGTTGAAGGCCGATACCGTGCCCGAGACTTACCGACAGCAGATGAAAGCCATCCTGAAGCAGTTTGCCGACAACGAGCAGAAGCGCCACAAGGGCATCGACAGCGTCCGCATCAGCAACTACCAGTATGCCGAGAAGACGCAGACGGCCAACGTGTTTCTCACGCTCGTCTATGGCGACAAGACACAGGAGCAGGTGGTCGTGCCGATGGTGAGGCGCGACAGTCTGTGGTATATGCGATAGGAAAACGTTCCATTACATGGCACCTTTTCTCGCCATGGCATAACTCGAGCAAGCTCGGTTCTGCTCATTTGGCTTAACGAAAAGGTTCTTATTTCTCCTCCCGCTCCACCTCTCTGACTTTCTTGAAGAGGTCGGAGGCGAAGACCAGGTCGTTGAGCTTCTTGTTGCGCGAGGAGATGACGGAATCTTTGTCGCCCTGCCACTCCTTTCTGCCGTCGGCTATGAAGACGATGTTCTCGCCAATACCCATGACGGAGTTCATGTCGTGGGTATTGATGATCGTCGTGATGCCATACTCCTTGGTGATGCCGGAGAGGAGCTCGTCGATGACGAGCGAGGTCTTCGGGTCAAGGCCGGAGTTGGGCTCGTCGCAGAAGAGATACTTCGGATTCATGACGATGGCGCGGGCGATGGCGACACGCTTCTGCATACCTCCAGAAATCTCGCCTGGAAACTTGCTTCCCGTCCCGTTGAGGTTGACGCGGTCGAGACACTCCTGCGCCCTTCGGTCGCGCTCGGCGGCAGTCATATTGGAGAACATATCAAGGGGAAAGCGCACATTCTCCAGGACGGAGAGGGAGTCGAAGAGGGCCGCGCTCTGGAAGATCATGCCCATCTCACGGCGCATCTGCACGCGCTCGCGCTTCGACATGCGCACAAAGTCGCGCCCGTCATAGAGCACCTCGCCATCGGTCGGATCGAGGAGACCCACAAGGATCTTCATCAGCACGGTCTTGCCCGCGCCCGACTGACCGATAATGAGGTTGGTCTTGCCGTCGTCGAAGACGGCGTTGATGTCGCGCAGGACGGCTTTATCGCCAAAGGACTTGTCTATATGCTTGACTTCTATCATGGCTTTCTACTGTTTTGACTAACTGAGCAACTGGGTGAGGAACACATCACAGAAAAGGATCAGCACCGAACTATTGACCACGGCTGCCGTGCTGGCCTTGCCCACTTCTACGGATCCGCCACCGACAGTATAGCCGAAATAGGAACTGACGCTGGTGATGATATAGGCATAGACAAGGCTCTTGATGATACTCGTCCACAAGAACCAGGGCACAAAATCGTGCTGCAGTCCGGCCGTGAGGTCCTCAGGGGTGATGATATGGCCGACATAGGCCGTGGAGTAGGCTCCCACCACGCCCAGCGCGGAAGAGAAGATCACGAGGAAGGGCATGATCGTCACCAAGCCGAGTATCTTCGGCAGGATGAGGTAGTTGGCCGAATTGACACCCATGATCTCCAGGGCGTCGATCTGCTGCGTGACGCGCATCGTGCCCAGCTCAGAGGCGATATTGGACCCCACCTTGCCCGCCAGGATCAAGCACATGATGGAAGAAGAAAACTCCAGGAGCATGATTTCACGCGTGGCGTAGCCCGCCACCCAATGGGGCATCCACGGACTTTGGATATTGACCTTCATCTGGATGCAGATGACGGCTCCGATGAAGAAGGAGATGAGCAGGACGATGCCAATGGAGTCGATGCCGAGCTGCGACATCTCCTTGACATACTGCTTGAGAAACATCCGCATACGCTCGGGACGAGAGAAGGCGCGCCCCATCAGAATGAGGTATTTGCCGAAGGTGGTGAGCCACTTATGTATTAACATGCGATGGGTTTATATGAAACTTTGGTGCAAAAGTAACCAAAATCCCCTTAAAAACTGCATCCGCAGGGATAGTTTTTGTCCTTGACGGGCGATATTAGCATCTTTTTTCTTACTTTTGCAATCCAAAAATGAATACAACGGATATGAGCGACAACGATAGCGAGCGACTGGTGGCGACACCTATCGGCAGCGAGGAGACCGAGGGCGAGGGTGCAACCGAGCAGCGGGCCATGCTCCACGCCAAGGGTTTGGTGAAGCGGTATGGCAAGCGAACCGTGGTAAGCGACGTCAACTTCAACGTCCGCCAAGGAGAGATTGTAGGACTGCTGGGACCCAACGGAGCCGGCAAGACCACGTCTTTCTACATGACGACAGGATTGGTAGTGCCCAACGACGGCCATGTCTATCTCGGCGACACGGAAATCACGGACTACCCGGTCTATAAGCACGCCCATGCTGGCATCGGCTACCTGCCGCAGGAGGCAAGCGTGTTTCGCAAGATGAGCGTCGAGGACAACATCATGGCCGTGCTGGAGCGCACCAAGCTCTCCCACGACGAGCAGATAGCAAAGATGGAGAGCCTCATCAAGGAGTTTCGCCTGCAGAAGGTGCGCAAGAACCTGGGAGACCGACTCTCGGGAGGCGAGCGGCGACGCACGGAGATAGCACGCTGCCTGGCCATCGACCCGAAGTTTATCATGCTCGACGAGCCCTTCGCGGGCGTGGACCCCATAGCCGTGGAGGACATCCAGAGCGTCGTTTGGCGACTGAAGTTTCGCAACATCGGCATCCTCATCACCGATCACAACGTCCAGGACACGCTCTGCATCACAGACCGCGCCTACATGCTCTTTGAGGGCCGCATCCTCTTCCAGGGCACACCAGAGGAACTGGCCAACAACAAGATCGTCAAGGAGAAGTACCTCACCAACAGCTTCGTACTCCGCAAAAAAGACTTCCAGCTCATCGAGGAACAGCGCAAGGCCAAGGAACAAGAAGGAGAGAGCGAGGGATCAGCCGATAAACCCGAGGAAAGATACTTTGATTCTACAGCAAATCAACAACCTTGCACCATGAGCAATCAAGGACTAATAGCATTGGCACAGTTGATTCTGCCATCAGAGATACTTTCAAATTTTGAAGTAGTACGCGTAGAAGAAGTGTCGTCCCTCACCCGCATCTATCTTGACGAATCTGCTAAGGCTGACTACAAAGAGAACCCGGAGATTGAATCTAAAGGGTTCTGCGAAGCCGTAACTATACGTGACTTCCCGATCCGTGACAAAAGTGTTGGCCTGATCGTCAGAAGACGCAAATGGTACGACAAGCAGAACAACCGATACTTCTCCGACTCTTATGGCATGAAGGCAGAAGGAGCCAGCTACTCCAAGGAGTTTGCGACGTTTTTAAAAGAAGTGTATGGAGACGATTTCCACGACCTCCCGTTCGCTTGACCGCTATTGTCACATAAACGTGGATACGTTTGAAAAGCAATGTAAGGAATGGTCAGCGGTTATCGGGTGAGCCGAGCGAACAGTAGGACTTTTCCTTTACACTTTGCTCCAAAAGCGGACAAAGAAAGGCGAGACCATGGTCTATGAATGCCCACGAAATGCTATTTCGCGAGGCGTGAAAGCCATGGCTTGCCGTTAAAAAATCAAATTTTACACCTTGATATTAGGTAATTGCCTAAATTATAGCTAACTTTGCAACCCTATTTGTGGCCTCGTGCGAACGGGCCACGATACGCCCAAGGAAAATTAATAATAATATAACAAAATAACGAAGAAATGCAGATTTCATTTGAGAGCCCCGAGAAGGTGGGCGGCGTGCTGACGCTGACCGTCGAAGAGGGTGACTACAAGGCAGATGTCGAGAAGAAACTCAAGGAATACCGCCGCCGCGCCAACATGCCGGGCTTCCGTCCGGGCCAGGTGCCGATGGGCTTGATCCGTCGTCAGATGGGCAACTCCGTCAAGGTGGACATCATCAACGAGCTTCTGGGCAAGGAGATGCAGAAGTACATCACCGACAACAAACTGGCCGTCCTCGGCCAGCCGATAGCCCACGAGGGCGACGAGCCGATCGATCTGGAGAAGGACGCTCCCTACGTGTTCCGCTTCGACCTCGCCATCGAGCCTGAGTTCGAACTCAAGTTGAACAAGCGCGACAAGGTGGAGTACTTTGACATCACGGTGGACGACAAGCTCATCGACCAGCAGGTGGAGATGTTCAGCCGCCGCTTTGGCAAGATGGACGACAAGGCCGAGAGCTACGACGCCGAGGCCAACGACCTGCTGCAGGGCGACCTGCGCCAGCTCGACGCCGAGGGCAACACGATTGAGGGCGGCCTGACCCTGGAGGCTGCCAAGCTGATGCCGTCACAGATCAAGGTGGAGGCCCAGCGCGACATCTTCAAGGGCGCAAAGCTCGGCGACATCATCACCTTCAATCCCCGCAACGCCTATCCTGAGAGCGATGGCGAGATGGCAGCCCTGCTGAAGGTCGAGAAGGACCAGCTGGCAGACTACACGGGCGACTTCTCTTTCCAGATCACGCAGATCTCCCACTTCGTGCCTGCTGAGAACAACGAGGAGCTCTGGAAGGCCGTCTATGGCCAGGACGCCGACATCAAGGACGAGGCTGCTTTCCGACAGACCATCGCCGAGGGCGTGCGCCAGCAGCTCGTGCAGGACGAGGACTTCAAGTTCATGCAGGACGTTCGCAAGCATTGCGAGAAGAAGGTGGGCGAACTGACCTTCGCCAACGACATCCTCAAGCGCGTCATGCTGCAGAACAACCAGGACAAGGGTGAGAAGTTTGTCGAGGAGAACTACGACCGTAGCATCAAGGAGCTCACCTGGCACCTCATCAAGAACAAGCTGGTCGAGCAGACCGGCGTGAAGGTGGAGGAGCAGGATATCCGCGAGATCGCCCGCCAGTCCACCCGCGCACAGTTCGCACAGTACGGCATGGGCAACATCCCCGACGAGCTGATCGAAAAGTATGCCGACGAGATGCTGAAGAAGCGCGAAAATGTGGAGCCGCTCGTGGAGGCTGCCATCGACCGCAAGCTGGCCGTCGCCCTGAAGGAGGTGGTGAAGCTCGACACGAAGGAGATTTCCCTCGAAGACTTCAATAAGATGCTGGAGGCTTAAAAACAAGCCTTTTTCAGAAAAAAACTTCTTTTTTCAAGAGGTTATCGATTTTTTTTCTTAACTTTGTGTGTGGATAATGACCACCATCCCCATCAAGGGTGGCGCGATCCTTGTCCACAGACAAAGGGAAGGAGGTCGATAGCCTCTTTGCTTTTTGTCTAAAAGCTAACAAACAGAAAGGTAAAAATGAACGATTTTAGAAAGTACGCCGTCGGCCATCTGGGCATGAACGGCCTCGTACTCGACGAAGTGATGAGGGCCCAGCAGCAGTACGTCAACCCCTACATCCTCGAGGAGCGCCAGCTCAACGTGACGCAGATGGACGTCTTCTCACGACTGATGATGGACCGCGTCATCTTCCTCGGCACGGAGGTGAACGACTATACCGCCAACACGCTGCAGGCGCAGCTGCTCTACCTCGACTCCGTAGATCCGGATAAAGACATCTCCATCTATATCAATTCGCCGGGCGGAAGCGTCACGGCAGGACTTGCCATCTACGACACCATGCAGTTTATCTCCTCCGACGTGGCTACCCTCTGCTCGGGCATGGCGGCCTCGATGGCAGCCGTACTCCTCGTGGCGGGCAAGGAAGGCAAACGCTCCGCGCTCAAGCATAGCCGCGTGATGATCCACCAGCCGCTCGGTGGCGTACAGGGACAGGCTTCCGACATCGAGATTGAGGCCCGCGAAATCCAGAAGTACAAGAAAGAACTCTACAACATCATTGCAGAGCACTCACACCAGCCGTTCGACAAGGTGTGGCAGGACAGCGACCGCAACTACTGGATGACGGCCGACGAGGCCAAGGAATACGGCATGATCGACCAGATCATGGTGAAGAAAGGTGGTGCCGACGAAGCCTCGGCTAAAGAATAAATCACGGAATAGCAACTCACGATATATCTCATTAATATATTAAGGAGAGAATATGCCTAAAAAGAAATGTTCTTTCTGCGGAAGGTCGGAGGATGATGTCAATATGCTCATCTCGGGCCTGAGCGGATACATCTGCGACGACTGCATCAAGCAGGCTTACAACATACTGGAGACGGCAGGAGCTGTCGACGACCCCAAAAAAGGAAAGGGAGGAGCCCGCAAGCTGGCCGAGGTGCCCAAGCCAATGGACATCAAGGCCTACCTCGACGAATATATCATCGGGCAGGACGAGGCCAAGCGATCATTGGCCGTGGCCGTCTATAACCATTACAAGCGCTTGCAGCAGCCCGAGGACGAGACGGGCGTGGAGATCGAGAAGAGCAATATCATCATGGTCGGATCCACGGGAACGGGCAAGACGCTCCTCGCACGCACCATAGCCAAACTCCTGGACGTGCCGTTCACCATCGTCGACGCCACCGTCTTCACAGAGGCGGGCTATGTCGGCGAGGACGTGGAGAGCATCCTCTCGCGACTCCTGCAGGTGGCCGACTACGATGTGGCCGAGACGGAGCGCGGTATCGTCTTCATCGACGAGATCGACAAGATAGCCCGCAAGTCGGACAACCCCAGCATCACGCGCGACGTCAGCGGCGAGGGCGTGCAGCAGGGACTCCTCAAGCTCCTCGAAGGCACGGTGGTCAACGTACCCCCCAAGGGCGGACGCAAGCACCCGGACCAAAACTACACACAGGTGGACACAAAGAACATCCTCTTCATCTGTGGTGGCGCGTTCGACGGCATCGAGACCAAGATAGCCCGACGACTCAACACCCACGTCGTGGGATTCAACTCCATACAGAACACGGCAAAGATCGACAAGAACGACTTGATGAAATATGTTCTGCCTCAGGATCTGAAGGCGTTTGGACTCATCCCCGAGATCATCGGACGACTGCCGGTGCTCACCTATCTGAAGCCGCTCGACCGCGAAGCCTTGCGCAAGATCCTCGTCGAGCCGAAAAACTCCATCGTCAAGCAGTTTACCAAACTCTTCGAGATGGACGGCATCAAACTCACCTTCACCGACGGCGCGCTCGACTACATCGTCGATAAGGCCGTGGAGTACAAACTCGGCGCGCGTGGCCTGCGATCCATCGTAGAGAGCGTGGTCAACGAGGCGATGTTTGAATTGCCCTCCAAGGACGTGAAGGAACTGGAAGTGACGCGCGACTATGCCGCGCAGGAGTTGGAGAAATCGACCAGCCTGCGCCGTCTGGAACAAGGCAAGTAGTGTGTCTATCACCCACAACCCCACCACCGACAGGGCCGAAAGGACCTGACGGGGCGGGGGCCAGTCCTCCCCTCCCCTACGGAGACGGATGGACAGGAATCACCCCTACGATACGGAATACATCAACTATTAACAATGACAAAGGAAGTGAATCTGACCGAAGCACTCAAACATTACTTTGGCTTCGACAAGTTTAAGGGCGACCAGGAGGCTATCATCCGCAACCTCCTGGACGGTAACGACAGCTTTGTCCTCATGCCCACGGGCGGCGGAAAGAGCCTATGCTACCAGCTTCCATCCCTGTTGATGGACGGGACGGCCATTGTCGTCTCACCCCTCATCGCACTTATGAAGAACCAAGTGGATGTCATCAACGGCCTCAGCGAGGAGGACGGCGTGGCCCACTACCTCAACTCGTCGCTGAAGAAGGCTGAGATAGACCGCGTGAAGTCGGATATCGTCAAGGGACACACGAAGCTACTCTACGTCGCCCCGGAGTCCTTGAATAAGGAGGAGTATATCGAGTTCTTCAAAACCGTCCACATCACTTTCTATGCCATTGACGAAGCCCATTGTATCTCGGAGTGGGGACACGATTTCCGACCCGAATACCGCAAAATCCGCCACGCCATCGACGAGATAGGCACGGCACCCGTCATAGCCCTGACGGCCACGGCGACCGACAAGGTGCGCACGGACATCAAGCGGAGCCTGGGCATCGACAACGCGCCAGAGTTTAAGAGCTCCTTCAACCGTCCCAACCTCTACTATGCCGTGAAGCCCAAGACGAAGGAGGTGGACAAGGAAATCGTCAAGTTTATCAAGGAGCACCAGGGCAAGAGCGGCATCATCTACTGTCTCTCGCGCAAGAAGGTGGAGGAGCTTTCAGAGATATTGAAAGCCAACGACATCCAGGCCGCCCCCTATCATGCGGGTCTCGACTCCGAGACACGGTCGCAGACGCAGGACGACTTCCTGATGGAGAACATCAAGGTGATCGTTGCCACTATCGCCTTTGGCATGGGTATCGACAAACCCGATGTGCGCTTTGTCATCCACTACGACATTCCCAAGTCGCTGGAGGGCTACTACCAGGAGACGGGACGCGCCGGACGCGACGGCAAGGAGGGTATTTGTGTGGCCTTCTACTCCTACAAGGACCTCAAGAAACTGGAGAAATTCATGGAGAACAAGCCGATCGCCGAACAGGACATCGGACGCCAACTGCTCCAGGAGACAGCCGCCTATGCCGAGTCGTCGGTCTGCCGCCGCAAAATGTTGCTCCACTACTTCGGAGAGGAGTATCCGAAGGACAACTGCGGGATGTGCGACAACTGCGTACACCCCAAGCAAAGAATTGATGCGGAGAAGCAGCTCGCCATTGTCCTGCGGGCCGTAGGCGTGCTCAAGGAGAACTTCAAGCAGGAGTATCTCATCGACTTCGTGAAAGGCAGGGCTACTGATGATATCAGGATCCACCACCACGACGAGCTGGAGGAGTTTGGCGAGGGAGAAAACGAGGACCCGAAGATATGGAATCCCGTGATCCGCCAAGGACTGCTCAACGGCTATATGCGCAAAGACATCGAGAGCTATGGCATCTTGAAACTCACCGCAGCAGGCAAGCGATACCTGAAAAGCCCGAAGCCCTTCCAGGTGGTCATGGACGCAGAGTTTAAGGACGAGGACTATGAGGAGGGAGGCGAAGGCGGTTTCGGCGTGCTCGACCCGCAACTCTTCGCCATGCTCAAGGACCTGCGCCACGATATGGCCCGCAAACTGGAGCGCCCTCCTTACGTCATCTTCCAGGACGTTTCCCTGGAACAGATGGCAACCATCTATCCTATCAACGAGAAGGAGCTGCTCAACATCCAAGGAGTCGGAGCGGGCAAGGCCAAGCGCTATGGCCAGCCGTTCTGCGACCTGATCAAAAAGTATTGCGAGGAGAACGATATCGTCCGTCCCGAGGAGTACCGCGTCAAGACGGTGGCGAAGAAGTCGATGCAAAAGGTGAAGATCATCCAGAGTATCGACCATCAGCTGTCCCTCGACGACATCGCACGCGCCGAGGGCCTAGATTTCGACGAACTGATAGACAAGCTCGATGATATCGTGGACAGCGGAACAAAGCTCAACATCGACTACTATCTCGACGACACGTACGACGAGGATCAGATAGACGACATCTACGACTACTTCATGGAAAGCGATACGGACGACATCGACAAGGCGATGGACGAACTGAATGAGGACTACACCGAAGAGGAGATACGGTTGGTACGCATCCAGTTTATATCCGAGATGGCCAATTAGGCCGACGCCCTCGCACTATTCCACCCACCATTTACCATCATGGGGACTGCCTCTTGACGAGGTCAGTCCCCATTTCTTTTTCTTCTCTGCCGAGACTATTATTTCGCCGCCTCTCTCCGCATCACGCGCAAGCGATGCAACTTCTGCTGACGACGGTAGCCACGCCACACCCCCATGCCCACACGCGGCCAAGAGGGGATATGCTTGATCTGGTGGCGCACCATCGGTATGTCCCAAAGCAACATCAGCAGGGCGAAGAACAACCCAGCAAGCAAGGTCCACCCGAAGAGGATCTTGATGCTTTGCGCCATCACGCCTTCCACCAAACGCGAGACGACAGAGGAAAAATCGGCCGGAGAGGCCGACATCCGCACACGGTCTATATACTGGGAACAACGGGCAAAACCATCGGCCATGTAGTATTTCATGCCGTAGGAGTGGAGCGCAGCACCCACCAGCCCTCCCACAAACATGTGCAGGACATTGAATATCGAGAGTGCTTGGAAGAAATGCTCAAACGACATCATCTCGTGCAGACACCACATGAAGGCGATACAGAGGACGGCATAGGAGAATCCACGACACATCAGCGGTATGCGGAGCATCTCGATATTCAGCCCACTGTCGAGCAAGACATAGTATCCTCCCACATAGAGGGAGAAAAACATCAGCCCGAAGGCAATGAGTTTATACACGTTCCAACGCATCAGTTTCAGCCACCCCAAGCTGACCAAACAGCCTCCAAGGATGCCCGGAAGCGACCATTGGGCCAAGGTCTCTGTGGTCAAGTCGTCATAGTGCATCACCTCCTCGTAATAGACCATCTCCAGCACATGCTCGCAGGAAAACAAGGCCTCCACCACGCCGATGAGAAGGATAATCGGCACCACATTGGGATAACGCCACATGGCTGGCTCATAGAACGGATGGGGATGGAAGAGCATGCGCTGCAGGCAGACGGCGAGGGTGACGAGCGACGTGCCGCAGACCAAGCGAAACTGGGGAGAGTGCCACCAGTCGAGCCAGTCGCCATAGCAGAGCAACCAAGCCGACTGAAGAAACAATGCCATCCAGAGCACACCACCCAACCAGTCGATACCACGTAGGGGCACTATCTTGGGCATCGCGTGGACTGGACGGGTAAGTGCCGCCTGGACCAGAAGCACCAGTAGCATGAGCAACATAACGAAATAGTGCATATACTCCCAATGCATCTCATAGGCAAACCATGCAGCCAAAAATCCCGAGTATTCTATAGAGACAAGCAGGATGATATGGAGCAAAGGGAAGAAGACACCGAAATCGCGCTTGGGAGTCATCCAAAGTTGGATGTTCGACATACACTCAAACGTGCCTTGTATCTTCGCCATGCCACAAACCACACAGAGCCCCCAAAGCAGAGGAAGCGGAAGACGCAGCGTAGCCAACCATTGACAAAGGAAGATGATGAGGGCGGAACTCATCAAAAGCTTCTGGTTGGTGAAGCGAAACTTCATGCGAAACAAGACGACGAAGTAGAGGGCCATCCCCGTGAGCGTGGCATAGAGACACATCTGCACATCCTCGCGCATCACTGCCCACTCGCCGATGACCTGATTCATCGCGCCAAGGTACATGCCGTTGGAAAACTGGAAACAGAAGGCCAGTACTATATATAGCCACGGACGAATGCAGCGGGGGATCCAGTCGTAGAACATCGGCATGCTGAAGACCATCGGGGGCCCGCCTCCACCTGTTTTCTTTTCTGTCATAGCACAACGATCATTAGAGGGCAGTACACTCCATGTTCATCCCAGCCCGCAGGCGTTGGATGTTCTGACGCGATTTGAAGCGAATCCGCACAGGAATGCGCTGCTCCACCTTGACAAAATTACCTGTGGCATTGTCCTGCGGAATGAGCGAGAAGGCCGATCCCGTAGCATCGCTGATGCGCTCCACGGTACCCCAGAACACCACGCCTGGCACGGCATCAGCCGTCATCCGCACCTTTCTCCCCACAGAAATATGGGGCATCTGCGTCTCCCGGAAATTGGCTACCACCCACAGGTCGGTGTTATCAACTATATCGACCAGCGTCTGTCCCGGCTGCACCAGTTGTCCTTCGTGGATCTGCTTCTTGCCCACCACGCCGTCGGCGGTAGCCGTGATCACCGTGTAGGAGAGATTGAGTCGGGCCATCCTCACTTGCGATCGGGCCAGGTCTATACCCGCCTTGTTCTGTTTGACGCGGTGTCCCTGCTCCTGCTTCGCAGAGGAGAGCGTCCCTATGCTCCGAGTAGCCTGCTCGTAGCGGGCCTGTGCGGCAAGATAGGCTGTGTGTACCTGGTCATACTGCTGCGGCGTGACCGCGTCGTCCTTCAACAACTGGGCATAGCGTTCCTCCTCGCGACGGGCATTGTCCAGTTGCACCCTTGCCTCCTCTATGCCCGCGTCAGCCACACGAATGCTTTGGTCGGTAGTCTGCATGCCCGTGGCAGTCACCTCCTTGCCAGCCAAGGCATTGGCCAAGTCGGCCTCAGCCTGGGCCAGGCGCAAGCGAAACTCGCTATCCTCGATGATGACCAGCGTGTCGCCTTTGTGCACCTGCTGAAACTCCTCGAAACGTATCTCCTTGATAAATCCAGAGACACGCGTGTTGACAGGAGTGATCTGTCGCTGCACGGTGGCATTGTCCGTAAACTCCCCGTCGCCAAAATGGACGAAGTGGTTGACGACCAGGTAAACGCCCGCAATGAGCAGCAGCAGGACGATGAGATTGTAGAAACTGCGAAGTATCGTTGTTTTTTTCATAATTGTTTTTTATTGTTCATGACATACTGGCCTTTGAAAATACGGCCAGCAGGATTTTCTTTGTACTGCAGAGGACATTGCCTACAAGCATTGGCAGGCATATTTCAACCGATAATAGCAATAGGCCACGTTGATGCGCGCGCTGACCAGGGCCAACTCCGCCTCCAGTTTGACATTGGCCGCATCGGTCATATCGGTGATGAGGGCCAGTCCGTTCTTATAGCGTTTGCCCACCACCTCGTAGTTTTCCGTCGCAAGCTGCACGGCCTTCCGGCGTGTCTGCAGTTCCGATCGCGCCGTGCCCAAGTCAATATAGGCGGCATGCACGTCGTCGCCGATCGTCTGCTGCGCCACCGTGAGTTGTGTCTGCGCCTCGGCCGTGGCTCTTTTTGCTTGCTGCACCTTGCGCTTCGTCTTGTAGAGCGACGCCAGGTTGTAGCGCACGCCGATGCCAACAAACCAATAGTTCAAGTTCTTGTTGATGGGTGGCACCTCGATGGTGATCGGCCCGTCGAGATGGTCTTCCGCCACCAGCGCCACCTGGGGATAACGCTCCGCCTCCACAAGGCGCTCTTGCGTGCGACTGATGTCCACCGCCAAGGCCGACCGCTGCAACGTCTTGTGTTGCTCCAAGGCCAACCGCAGCCAGTCCTCCTCGCTGCCGACAGCCATTTCCACACCCTCGAAAGCATCGTCGGAGAGCATCGCCAGCGGCACGCTATCCGTGCCCAAAGCCGTCCGCAACTGCTTCGTCAAGACACTCTGTCGGTCGCTGACCGTGGTCTGTCCCAGGGCTATCTGCTGCAGTTGCAGCTCGTAGCGGGTGATGTCGTTGCGCAGGGAGACCCCCTGCTCTCGGCGATGGTTCATGAGTTCGATCTGCCGAAGAGCCAGTTCGCGGTTGGTGGCATAGACCGTCTCCTGATGGCGGAGGCTATGAAGCTGGAGGTAGAGGCCGACCAAGAGAAAACGTACCCGCTGGCGCTGCTCGTCGGCAGAGAGACGGAGCATCTTGGTTTGTTGCTCAGCCAGTCGTATGCCACAAGTGATGGCTCCGCCCGAATATACCACCTGCTCGGCACGCAGCAGGAAGTTGTTACCAAAATGTGGCATCGGCGCGGCCATGGACTCGCCAAACGTGCGATTCCACAAGCGAGCATCACCCAGATAGGAGATGGAGAGTTGCGCCTCTACGTCGGGGAGCTGGGCTAGACGTGCAGTCTCCTCCCCTGCCTCTGCCGTCGCTATAGCGGCACGCATCCCTATCAGCGAGGCGTTGTTTTGCTCCGCACAATCAAAGAGTTGCTGGAGCTGTCCTGTCAAACTTTGGTTTTGTCCCCATAGCGCAGAGGGCACAAAGACCGAGGCCATGCCCACAAGGGTCACAGCCCAAATTTTCATTGTCTGCTTCATAAAAAGGTTTGATTATCAACTGCCATCACATGGATGGCCAAAACATGGAGTGCTTATGCACAAGTTAGCGTCCGCCTAACAACGACGGACACTCCTACACACAAGCACACACTATATCTGTACACAAACTCCCCAACTGTGAAATCTGTGTACCTTGTTGTTTACCCGAAAAGAATAACTTTGCGATGTCTGTAACTTGCCCTGAATCATAAAGGACGTTTCCTAAAGCAGCGAGGACTCCATTGTCCGCCTAATTTCACTCCAAACGTAAAACTGATAAGTTACAAGAGGCTTTACTTGCTTGCAAACGGTTGCAAAGGTACGAGTTTTTCAACAAACACGCAAAGAAAAATGAGGAAAAAATATCAGCCTGCCTATTCATTATAGATAGCCACCTTGATCACTCCGTCCTCCCGGTTCTCAAAGAGGCGGTAGGCTTCCTCGATCTTTGCGAGGGGGAAGCGATGGGTGATGAGCGGCGTGGTGTCGATCTTTCCCTGCGCTATCAGCCGGAGCGTCTCCTCGCAGTCGCACCCATCCACACCTCCTGTCTTAAAGGTCAGGTTCTTGCCATACATATCGGGCAGGGGGAGCACCTGTGGCTCGTCATAGAGGGCTACGATCGTGACGATGGCATTGGGACGCGCACACCGCCATGCCAGACGGAAGGAGTCCTTGGCGCCCGCCACCTCCAGCACACGGTCAGCTCCACCATGGTCGCTATGGACCTTGACCATTGCCTCGCACTCCTCGGGCGTGGTGAGCAAGACGTCGGGATAGTGCAAACGCACAAAGTCGCGGCGCGCTGCCGACGCTTCACAGACGATGATGCGCCGTGGCCGATGCAGCATCACGCAGAGCAGCGTGCAGAGGCCCGTAGGCCCAGCCCCGATGATGAGGACGGTGTCCTCCTCCGTGATCTCGCTGATGCGTGCAGCCCAGAAGCCTGTAGCCAGCACATCGCCGACCAACAACGCCTGCTCGTCGGTCACACCATCGGGAATGCGGTTCAATCCCTGCGTAGCCAGCGGCACGCGCACATACTCCGTTTGTCCACCGTCGATGCGGCATCCCAGAGCCCAGCCACCATGGGGCGAGGTGCAGTTGTTGACATAGCCGTGTCGGCAGAAGAAGCATTCGCCACAGAAGGTCTCCACATTGACCGTCACGCGGTCGCCGACCTTCACGCCCCTGACGTCAGCACCCGTCTCTTCCACCACACCGACCATCTCGTGGCCCACGGTGATGCCCGGCACCGCCCGTGGCACACTTCCGTGCTTGATATGAAGGTCACTGGAGCAGATGCTTCCCAAGGTCACGCGCACAATGGCGTCGGTGGGCTCCTGTATCGTCGGTCTCGGTTTGTCCGTCAGGGCAAACTTTCCTTTTTCTATATAAGTATATGCTTTCATCTTGATGGATTATCTCTATGGTCGTTACTACTGATTGCCCTCCTGGCAGTCTTTGAGGACCGTGGCCACCCGTCGCTATGCCTCCGTCCCTTCTGTGGGGGCGACACGCAGAGTTCCTGCCCGTGCGATGAGATCTTTCACCACCTCGCCCCCTGCGATGAGTCCCTCCACGGCAGGCACCCATGCGTTGGAGGCCGGGACTCCCTGCTCCGACCCACAACGCTGCTGGTCGGCCTCTGGGCAGCGCGCCCGAAACGCACAGTCTGTCTCCTCCTGCGGAAGGCCCTCCAAGGGCAGTTCTGGACTATAGACCACCTTCACATGGCGGATATTCTCCTTGCGGAGCTTCTTGCGCAAGACCTTGGCGAGCGGATCGTTGATGGTCTTGAAGAGGTCGGTCACCTCAAACTGCGTAGCATCGAGCTTGAAGGCTGCTCCCAGACAGCACAGATGGGGCACGCCGAGAGCATGGCAGCGACGGATCAGATCGAGCTTCGCCGTCACCGTGTCGATACAGTCCACCACATAATCATATTGGGTGAGGTCTATCTCGTCCGCCCGCGTCGGAAGGTAGAACATCGGCAGTTTGTGCACCTGGCACTCGGGATTGATAGCATGGATGCGCTCCTCGGCCACATCGACCTTCGGGCGTCCCACCGTAGGCAGGGTAGCGAGCAACTGGCGGTTGACATTGGTCACACAGACACGGTCGTCGTCGATCACGTCAATGGCACCCACACCGCTCCTGGCCAGCACCTCGACGACATAACCGCCCACGCCGCCTACGCCAAAGACGGCCACCCGACTGGCAGCGAGCGTCTCGAGGGCAGGACGGCCCAAAAGAAGTTGCGTTCTTGAAAACTGTTTCTGCATCGTTGGCTTATCACTTTCTCGCTGCAAAGTTACGACGAAAAGGCGAAAAAGACACAAACAAAGAGCTGAAAGCAGGGGAAAGTTTTGCCAAACGTGCTTTTCCGTTGTCAAATAGGGAACTTTTTTAGGTCGTTTCAAGTAAAATGCGTTCCTTTGCATGCGTGAAAGAGAGCAGCACGATACTGACGATAACGGGTTCCGACGGCACGGGCCTCTCTGGCGTGCAAGCCGACATGAAGACCATATCGGCCTTGGGCGGCTACGCCATGTCGGCTATCACGTGCATCACGGTGCAGAACACCCTCGGCATCCAGGAGTTCTACGATCTCCCAGCCGCCGTGGTCCGCAGCCAGATCGAGGCTGTGGTCAACGATATCGAGCCGCAAGTGATCAAGGTGGGCTTGATTCGTTCGGTAGAAACGCTCGACGTCATCATCGACGCAATCCTGCGCTACCGTCCCCGCTTCGTGGTCTATGCCCCTGCTTCGGTCTCAGCCAAAGGCGACCGACTGATGGGCGAGGACGTGCTGACACAGATTCAGCGCCGCCTCATCCCGCTCTGCACGCTCGTGGCTCCGCAGCAGCACACGCTCCACGGCGCACAAAACGCCTATTGTAGTGCGGTGGCAGTCTATCTGAGCCAAGACTTCTCTATCGAGGAGGCACAGGAGCGGGCCGCACGGTTTGCCAAGGGAATGATGGCACGCACGGCGGAGCCACAGGGACGAAGCATGGAACTCTACCAGGCGTTTGTCTCGGCAGTGGAGCAACATGCGAAGACCAATAGCGACGTGGCGTTCTATGCCGACTGCCTCAACGTTTCGCCCCGCTACCTCTCGCAGGTGTGCCGCAAACTGGGGGAGAAGACCCCGAAGCAGATCATCGACACCGCCCTGCTGGCCTGCATCCATCAGGAACTGATGCTGACGACCCACACCTTCCAGGAGATAGCCTACGGCTGCGGATTCTCTTCACAAGCCCATTTCTCGAAGTTTTTCAAGAAACTGACGGGAATGACACCCAGCGACTTTCGACGGCAGAACAAGGAGTAGGCGCGCCTGTAGCGCCCTTGCTTCCCACAAGCTGCGTCAGGGGTTTCCACCTCTGACCTACCCTTCCTATGCCCTCGCCGTAGCAGTCTCGCTGCCAACCCAAACAGAATATTAAACAATAAAAAGAAAATAAAATCATGGAACAGAACAGACAAGAGTTGAACCGCAACCTCGCCCAGATGCTGAAGGGCGGTGTGATCATGGACGTAACGACCCCCGAGCAGGCACGCATCGCTGAGGAGGCTGGCGCCTGCGCCGTCATGGCCCTGGAGCGCATTCCCGCCGACATCCGCGCCGCTGGTGGCGTGAGCCGCATGAGCGACCCGAAGATGATCAAGGGCATCCAGGCCGCCGTCTCCATCCCCGTGATGGCCAAGTGCCGCATCGGCCACTTCGTCGAGGCACAGATTCTTCAGGCCATTGAGATCGACTACATCGACGAGAGCGAGGTACTGAGCCCTGCGGACAACATCTACCATATCGACAAGACGCAGTTTGAGGTGCCGTTCGTCTGTGGCGCACGCAACCTCAGCGAGGCGCTCCGCCGCATTGCCGAGGGTGCCACGATGATTCGCACCAAGGGTGAGCCGGGCACGGGCGACGTCGTCCAGGCCGTGAGCCACATGCGCCTGATGCAGGCTGAAATCCGTCGCCTCGTCGGCATGAGCGAGGACGAGCTCTTCGAGGCTGCCAAGCAGCTCCAGGCTCCCTACGACCTCGTGAAGTACGTACACGACCATGGCAAACTGCCTGTGGTGAACTTCGCCGCTGGTGGTGTGGCTACGCCTGCCGACGCTGCGCTGATGATGCAGCTGGGCGCAGAGGGTGTCTTCGTCGGATCGGGTATCTTCAAGAGCGGAGACCCCGTGAAGCGTGCCGCTGCCATTGTCCAGGCCGTGACCAATTACAAGGATGCCAAGAAGATTGCCGAGCTGAGCGAGGACCTGGGCGAGGCGATGGTTGGCATCAACGAGCAGGAGATCAAGATCCTCATGGCCGAGCGCGGACAATAATGAGGATAGCGGTATTAGCCTTGCAGGGAGCATTCATCGAGCACGAGCGAATGCTCCAGCAGCTGGGCGCTGAATGTTTTGAGGTGCGCCAGCTCTCCGACTGGAACCAGCCCAAGGACGGCCTGGTCATCCCGGGTGGCGAATCGACGACGATGCTGAAGTTGCTCCACGACCTGGAGCTGCTCCAGCCCATCCGCGAGGCCATTGCCGACGGACTGCCCGTCTTCGGCACCTGCGCCGGACTGATCCTACTGGCCAAGGAGGTGGAGGGCGAGGAGTTCCCGCGCCTCTCCACGATGGATATCCGCGCGCGCCGCAACGCCTATGGACGACAGTTGGGCAGTTTCCACACCTCCCTCGACATGGCGGAGGTGGGCACCGGTCTCCCAGCCACGTTCATCCGTGCGCCCTATATAGAAAGCGTGGAGGACGACGTGCGCGTCCTGGCCTCCGTTGATGGCCATATCGTGGCGGCAAGACAGGGCAACCAGCTCGTCACGGCTTTCCATCCCGAACTGGACAGCGATTTGCACATACACAAATACTTCCTCTCGATGATCGCCGCATAGGCTTCAGCACCTTGCCAGGAAAGTGTAAACAGAATCTTTTGGTGTTTCCCATGAGGCCCTCGATAGCCGCAGACAGGTTAGATGGCCTGACACACTGCCAACCAGGGTGTCAGGCCATTTTTTATTGTTCTTTTGCTTCTACTAAGAAGGTCTTAGTGTATAGCCTTTCGTGCACAAGTCTGTTCTCTGCACGGCAATTATACCTACACGTAAAAGCGTGCACCCCTACTTCGTGAGTAGCACCGACGTGGGACCGGGAATGACGAGGCGACGCTTGTAGAGGTCGCCGACAGCCCGTTTGAAGACCTTCTTGCTCACATGAAACACGCGCTTGATGTCCTCGCTGTCGCTCTTGTCACCCAAGGGGCAGCGTCCGTCGTGCGCCTGCAGATAGGCCAGGAGCGTATCGGCAAAGTCCTGCGTCTGCCGCTTGCCCGTAGGCTGGAGCGAACAGTCGAGTTTGCCATCCTCACGTATGCGGCTGATGAATCCCCGCAGACGGTCGCCCGTGTGGACATACTGGAAGATCTGATCTTCGTAGATGAGCGCGGGATAGCGATTGTCAACGATGACCTTGAATCCGAGGTCCGTCTTCTGCCATACGAGCAGTTCCACCTCATCGCCCACATGGTAGGGACGGAAGCCCACAGCGTCCGTCTCTTCCTCCACGGCCTCAATCTCTCCCCTACGGGCGGCAGCGTCGTAGTCCTCTGCATAGTCGTGGAGATAGTGCTCCACTTTGGCCGAGGCCACCAGACGGTAGCTCTCTTCGTCGGCATGGATATGGACGATATACTTCAGTCCCACCTCCATGCGCTTCTTCTGCTCGCGAAACGGGCAGAACAGGTCTTTCATCACGCCCCAATGGAGGAACGCACCATACTGGTTGACCCACGCACATTGCAGATACGCAAACTCATCCACGCGGGCGAGTGGCTTCTCGGTCGTGGCGATGGGTCGCTCCTCCTGGTCGAGATAGACGAAGACGCGCAGCGTGTCGCCCACCTGCGTGCCCTCGGGCACATACTTGTCGGGCATGAGGATTTCTCCGTCACGTCCGCCATCGAGGTAAAGGCCAAAGCGCTCGCCTTTGCCCTCACGATAAGCCACTTTCTGAACAGTCAGGTCATTGTAATCGCCGAGTTTTATCTTGATCATCTGTGTTGATAGTCTAAATGGTCCTACTACTTTTTTTCTATGAATGACGAGAGGGCTGTCCACAAAACAGGGCATGGAGGGACAGACAGCCCGCCGAGCCGTGTCACGCCCGCCTACACCTCGCCCTGCAAAGCCTCGTTGCCTTGCGAAGCCTCATCGCCACCGACGATCATGCCGTCTCGCAGATGGATAGTGCGGTCGGTGATTTGCGCCAGCGTCTCGTCGTGGGTGACGATGACGAACGTCTGCCCCAGTTTGTCGCGCAGGTCGAAGAAGAGCTGGTGGAGTTCCGCCTTGTTCTTGCTGTCCAGACTTCCCGAGGGTTCGTCGGCGAGGATCACGGCCGGCCGGTTGACCAAGGCGCGTGCCACGGCCACCCGCTGCTTCTCGCCACCAGAGAGTTCGCTGGGCTTATGGCGCGCCCGGTCGGCCAGCCCCATGAAGTCCAGCAGTTCCTCGGCCCGTTTCCGCGCCTCAGAGGTCGATTTTCCTGCGATAAACGCGGGAATCATCACGTTCTCGATGGCCGTAAACTCCGGCAGGAGTTGATGAAACTGGAAGACGAAGCCCACATGGCGGTTGCGAAACTCGCTGAGCTTATGCCCCGACAACTGCTGTGTCTCTACCCCATCGACCACCACCGACCCGCTATCGGGCTTGTCCAGCGTGCCGATGATCTGGAGGAGCGTGGTCTTGCCCGCCCCCGAGGGACCCACGATGCTCACCACCTCGCCTTTGTTGATGTGGAGGTCGATGCCTTTGAGCACCTGTAGCGAGCCGAAGCTCTTCGTTATACCTTTGATGTCTATCATTTCTTCTTCGTTTTTCTGATTATTTTCTTTGCTGCCACAGCCAGCCGGTGGTAGAGGTTGTGATAGAGCCATCCGAGCACCGCCTCATAGGCCGAACGGTCCTCGACATGCTGGGGCTCGGCAAAGGTCATCACGTCGGTCTTGTCCTCGCCAAACTGGTCGGGGAATATGATCATGAGGTTCTTGCCTGAGAAGTACTTGGTCAGTTCCTCTGGCAGGCGCTCCATGGCGTTCTTGAACGACACCGTGCCCTTGCGCGCGGTGACGACCACGAAGATGTGATCTTCCTTGATCTGGGCGGCCAGCGTCGGCAGCTCGTTCCAGTGCTCCATCTCCACATACTCGGCGCGCACGCTCTCATGGTGGTTGAGCTCATACTGCCGGATGCGGGTCAGCGTGTCCTGGCGCCCATGGTAGGCGATGCGGCAGTCGAGATTCTCGGCCAGTCGCGAGAGGCGCTCAAGCCAGCGGTAGAAGCCTGGCTCAAACTGTGCGCGCGAGGGCACACAGACCACGATGCGACGCAGCGTCGAGAGGGGCTGCATCAGGCGCGCCATGATGATCTGTCGCGACAGGCCGTTGAAGAGGCTTTGGTGAAACTTCCCCCAGAAGGTGGTGGAATCGGAGAAGTGCATGTGCATGCCGATGACGACCTCCGTGGCCCTAAACTCCTTGAAGGCGTGCATGATGCCATTGGCAATATTGGTCGCCACGCGCAGCTGACTGTGCATCTTCACGTCGGCCGAGGCGGCGTAGCTCGTCACCTGCTCCAGCAGTTTGCAGCCCTCGGCCCGCTGGCGATCGATATTGGCATCGTCATAGACCACGCTCAAGGCCACGAGGTCGTGGTCGCGCTTCGGATTGCGCATGAGCAGGGCGAGGTTGGTGAGGCGGTTGGCATACTCGGGATATTTCACAGGGATGAGCACCGTCTCATCCTGCACCCCGGCGTCCTCCTGTGGCTGCTCCTTCTCGGCCAGGACGATATGCTTGGCGGCATATTCCGTCACGAGGCTGGAGATGACGCAGGTGAAGAGGATCATGATGACAATGCCGTTGAGCACCTCGTCGCCGAAGAGATACTCGCCCGGGGCTACCTGGATGCGCAGTCCCACCATCACCATGGCGATGGATCCGGCAGCATGGGCGGAGGTGAGGCCAAACATCAGGTGGCGAGCCTGGCGGTCGAAGCGCAGGAGCCACCCCGCGAGATAGGCTGCCAGGGCCTTGCCGGCCGTGCCGAAGAAGGTGATGCAGGCCACGACCAGGAGGATGCGCCCGCCCTCGAAGAGCAGGTGGAGGTCGATGAGCATACCCACGCCGATGAGGAAATAGGGGATGAAGAGGGCGTTGCCCGTAAACTCCAGACGGTTCATCAGCGGCGAGACCTTCGGGATGAAGCGGTTGAGGATCAGTCCGGCCACAAAGGCACCGAAGATGCCCTCCAGGCCAATCATCTGGGAGAGCGCCCCACAGAGGAAGAGGACGCTCAGGACAAAGACAAACTGCATGACCGCATCGCTATAGCGGCGCAGAAACCAACGTGTCAATCGGGGGATGAGGAAGATCGTGCCCGCACAGTAGGCCGCAAACTTCACGGCAAACCATAGCCAGAAGCCTGGGCCCGAGGCGCCCTCAAACTGGTTGACGATCGTCGCCAGCGAGACCAGGGCGAAGAAGAGCGAGGTCATCGTGGCGCCCACACTGAGCGTGGTGGCCGCATGGCGACCCAGTCCGTAGCGACCCACGATGGGATAGGCCACGAGGGTGTTGGAGGCCATGAGACAGCCCAGCAGCAGCGAGGCCATCTGCGTGTAGCCCAGCAGCTCCACGGCCATGAAGTAGGTCAGCACAAAGGGCAGCAGAAACGTCAGCACGCCAAAGAGCAGCACCCGCCCTCGGCTGCGCCGAAGGCCCTCCATGTCCATCTCCAGACCGGCGAGGAACATGATGTAGAAGAGACCCACGAAACCGAAGAGGCTGAACGACGCGTCGCGCTCCAGCACATGGAGGCCGTAGGGGCCGATGAGGACGCCTGCCAGCACCAGTCCGATGATGTGGGGAATGCGCAGCCGACCCATGATAATCGGCGCAAAGAGGATGATCAGGAGCACCGTCAGAAAGATCAGCGGCGGCTGTGATATGGGGAGATACTGGGTCGTGAGCAGCATATCGATTCCTTAATTTTTTGCAAAGGTAACAAAAAACACGCAATTACGCACCACTGTGTCCTCGCTTTTTCGTAATTTTGCGCCATATATTACTTGTTAAGAGAAAGGAACAGAAAAATGAAAATAGCTATCGTTGGCGCAAGCGGCGCCGTAGGACAAGAGCTTCTTCGCATTCTCGAAGAGCGCCAATTCCCGGTCGATGACCTTCTTTTGTTTGGTTCCGAACGTAGCGCGGGCCGCGAGTACCTCTTCAGGGGCAAGCCCCATACCGTCCGCCTGCTCCAGGACAACGACGACTTCCGTGGCGTCGATATCGCCTTCACCAGTGCCGGAGGCAGCACGTCGGCTCGCTTCGCCGACACCATCACGCGCCACGGGGCTGTGATGATCGACAACAGCAGCCAGTTTCGCATGGACGAGGACGTGCCTCTCGTCGTCCCGGAGATCAATCCGGAGGATGCCAAGCGCCATCCGCGCAACATCATTGCCAACCCCAACTGCACGACGATCATGATGGTCGTGGCTCTCTACCCCATCGAGCGCCTGTCCCACATCCGCAAGATCCACATCGCCAGCTACCAGAGCGCATCGGGGGCTGGCGCCGAGGCCATGCGCGAACTGCAGCAGCAGTACAAGGAGATCCTCGAGACGGGCAGCGCCCATAGTATCAGCCACTTCCCCCACCAGTTGGCTTACAACGTCATACCGCAGATCGACAAGATGACGGACAACGACTATACGAAGGAGGAGATGAAGATGTATCACGAGACGCGCAAGATCATGCACTCCGACGTTCGCACGAGTGCCACCTGCGTCCGCGTGAGCTCACTCCGCAGCCATTCCGAGAGTGTCTGGTTCGAGACCGAGCGCCCGCTCTCGGTAGAGGAGATCCGCCACGCCCTCCAGGAGGCTCCTGGCGTGACCCTCGTCGATGATCCCCAGCACTATGTCTATCCCATGCCCCTGGAGTCGGCGGGCAAGGATGACGTCTTCGTGGGGCGCATCCGCAAGGACCTGGCCGACGACCATAGTTGCACGCTCTGGCTCACGGGCGACCAGATCCGCAAGGGGGCTGCCCTCAATGCGGTCCAGATAGCCGAGATTCTGTAGCACGGAGCACGACAGGCTCCGTAGCCTCAACTACACATACGACGGACGCCACACCCGGTTCTGATCTCATCAGCACCGGGCGCGACGTCCGTCGTCCGTATGGCTTCTCGCCTGCCGCTACTTGTGCGCCTGATAGTATTTCACGGCGGCCGCCACATTTTTCTTCACGGCCCGGCTCGACATCGTCGCGCCCGTCACGCCATCTACCTCCGAGGCTTTGGCTGCCGTACTGAGTTTCATGCCTGCAAACTTGGGCAGCAGGCCCTGTCTCACCTTCTGGAAAAACTTCGGGCTCTCTTGGTTGCGCTGGGCCTCGACCTTCACCACCTTGCCGCCCTTGATATAGACAAACAGGGGCGTTGCGCCCTTAAAGCCGCGTACCGTCGGACACAGCGTGACGGTATTGACAACATACGTGCCGTCGCTCTGACGCTGCATCACCTTGTCACCCTGGCCTACTGCCACGGCCAAGCCCGTACTCATCACGAGGGCCAGGGACAGCGAGGCCCACCATTTTGATTTCTTCATTGGTCTATGCTTTTTTGTTCCTCTTTCGTTTTCCTCCTTCCTGCCCGTCTCCACCCCATAGGGCAGCCTCGGACTATCGTCTATGCAAATATAGGGAGAAAAACGCTATCCTCACCAACTTCCATCTGATATTTATGCACTATTAACCTTTCCTTCGTGGCCCGACTTATGGCGTTTTCTTCAAAATCGCACTCACTTCAGTGCAGTTTTTACCCAAAATCGCACTCACCTCAGTGCAATTTTCCACAAAAACTGCACACAACATAGTGCAATTTCACTAAAAGACGTATCTTTGCAGACAAGCACGGTTCGCGAGACGTTCTTCTTCAACCAGACCCGATCTCTCTGTTCCGTCACCACATCCCCCGTCTCCGACTTCCTCATCGATGGGAAATACACCTTTGAGGTAGGAGGCAAAAAGAAGCGACAACGCCAGCTGCAGAGCATAGAAAACGGCTACGTCGTCAAGGACGACATCGAGACAGGCTACGGCAACATCATCCCTCTATGGATGTTTGGCATGCTCTACTGATCTTCTCCCTGTCCTGACATCTACCACGTTTCCTCCATGTACCCACCACGTATCGTCCTCCCTTCCAGCATATATCGACCTCATATTGTTTCCGTATTGTTTCCGCTTCCGGAAGCGAGAATGATAGGAGAACGATAGGAGAACGATACGGGATCGATACGGGATCGATACGGAATCGATACGGAATCAATACGTGATTGATACGAGAACGGTCTTTTCCGACTCCCATCCGAAGAGATTGATAAGAAATTTAACTTTTTCATCATCGTTTCTTTTGATTATATTTTACATTTTAGCCACTCGCTTCTTCCTGTCGTTCATGCCAAGAAGGTTGGCTCACCATTTGCCCTGGCGCAGCCTCTATACAAAGATAACCTTCCGTCCAGCCGAATGCAAGCCGATTAGCATGAATTAACGACCCATTAACTATTTCTTCGTATCCATTTAACAAAGCCCATCTCAGGCCAAAAACCTCCATTGCAGTCTTTCCTCATGCCCTTTCCCCAGTTTGATCCACCCAAAGATTGTTGTCTCTCATCGCTACCAGCAGCCAAGAGACACAGGTTCTGACTTGTCAAAATAGCGAACAAACAAAACCGTCAAGTTTGAAAATCATTTACGACAAAGGCCACCGAGACCCAAGGATCGTTAGTCCTCTTAGTCCCAGTGGCCTTATCGTATTTTTTTAATTAATGAATGA
>UMIB01021146.1_pt1 | contig 33675 bp, 28 predicted proteins | sample 1965641 | NCBI WGS metagenome assembly UMIB01 (sample SAMEA4836110, study PRJEB28245) | human gut metagenome | biome: gut microbiome; material: fecal sample | place: Denmark | collected 2008
GAATCTTCTGCGACTCTCCAACTGACAGTAAGTTTACTCTATCGGAACTAAAAAAGAACTTGCAAAGAGTATAGGGACATGTTATAGTTACGGTAGTTGAAGAATTCTTTATGACAATTTCTGATAATATCTTTTTGTGTGTATTTCGGGCTTTTCGCCAAAAATTCAAACAAAATGACAAAACAACATAAGCGGGCGAAAAGAGAAATGGCATGAGGATCTGTTTACATTTTTCCTGCTTAGATGAATTTAGTGGGCTTAAGGGAGGATAAATGACAGATAAGAGAGAAAAGAATGACCTTGTTACAAAGAACTTTGAGGCATTTCCTGATGTGGCAGCAGACATTATTAATGCATTGCTGCATAATGGAGAAAATGTTGTGACGAAAGAAAATCTAATGCCTGCGCCGACGGAAAGCATTTATGAGGATAAGACCAAGATGTTGAGGAATCAGTTGGAAGATGTGGCAAAATATGAAATGGCAGATGGACAGATCAGAGCACAATATATGATTGCAAATCAGACAACAATGGATACCAAAATCGTATTGCGCAAGGCAGGTTATACAGGTGCAGGATATCGAGAACAATATGAAGGAAAGGCAACAGGTACCTACCCTATTATAGAAATGATACTTTACTGGGGAAAAGAACACTGGGAAAAAAGAGCGGGAATTCACGAATTATGTTGTGAAAAAATACCGGAAGAACTCCGAAAGTATGTGGATGATATAAAAGTACATATTTGGGAAATGCGTTACCTTCCCAGGAAAGTTCGAGAAAGATTTCATAGTGATATGAGAATCGTGCTGGATTATCTGGCGGAGGGGAATACTTTTCAATCGAATCAGAAAGTTATACACAAAGCAGCTTTGATTAAAATGATTAATGTTTTATCCGGAGAAGATGATTCCATAGCAGAATCGGTTATTTTGGAGGAAATGAATATCCGAGAGGAGGATGAAATTACGGTGTGTGAATTATTTGAGCAATATGTTAGAAAAGGGAGACAAGAAGGAAAACAGGAGGAAAGGCAGAGCAGCATTAAGGCATTGATTCTAACCTGTATGGAGTTAGGAGCTGATTATGGAACCACGGCAGAGAAAGTCAGAGTAAGGTTTCAATTATCAGAGGAAGATGTTACTGAAAATATGAAATTATACTGGAATTGAGGTGCAATTTTTTGCATCTCCTATTAATTTTTTCTAAGGGTTTACCGATACAATCCATAGAGAGCAAAGGTCGTGCGCCTACGGAAGGCGCTTTTATCACACGGAGGTGACCATTATGACCATAGAACCGATTTCCAGTATCATGACAGTGCAGGCACAGAACACGTCCGCTGCCAGGAATGCAGCTACAAAAGTGACCACAGAGGAGAACGCCTCTGAATATAATCCTGCCAATGTAAAGCCAATAGACAAGATCGATCAGACGACAGCAGTCGTTGAGAATGCTCAGGGCAAGGAGCAGAGCAATACCTCTGCCGATCCCAATGGGGAGCAGCAACAGCATGTGACCAATGAGCAGATCAAGAAAGCGGTAGAGAAGCTGAACAAGAACATGATGTCTCATTCCGAAGCGGTCTTCGGCATTCATGAGGCAACCAACCGCGTAACCATCAAGATCATAGATAAGGATACCAAGAAAGTGATCAAGGAACTTCCTCCCGAGAAGACCCTGGACATGATCGCCAAAGTGTGGGAGTTAGCCGGTATCCTGGTAGATGAGAAGAGATAAGATAGGAGGATACCAATATGGCATCATCAACAATGAGATTATCCGGACTGATCTCCGGTATGGACACAGAGAGCATTATAAAGCAGCTGGTGTCTGCAAAGCAGACCAAAGTAGACGATGCGAAAAAGGCACAGACCAAGCTAGAGTGGAAGACTACGGCATGGAAGGATCTGAACACCAAGCTGAAGAATCTGCAGTCCAAATACGTCAACAATATGCGTTTTACCAGTGCTTATATGAAGAAGACCACATCCGTCTCCGACAGCACCGCAGCCAGCATCATCACCGGTGAGAATGCCATGAACGGCGTGCAGAACCTGAAGATCACACAGCTGGCCAAGACTGCATATATGACAGGCGGCAAGGTATCCCTGCGGGATAAGACCGACGCGGACAGGGAAGAAGATCTGAAGCTGAACACACTGACGAAACTGTCTGACTTAAGCGTGACAGGCAGCGACGGCAGTAAGAAGGCTTTTGCTGCCGGAACCAACACCAAGCTGAACATCTCAAGCGGCGATAAAAATGTGGAATTGGAGATCACGGACACAACCACAATCTCCGATGTGATATCTAAATTAAAAGAAGCCGGATTAAATGCCAACTTCGATGAGACGCAACAGAGATTCTATATCAGTGCAAAAGAATCCGGCGCAGGCAACGATTTCAGCATCACGGCCACCGGTGACAGTGAGGATACCGCGAACGAACTGTTGAAAGCTTTGGGAGTGGACAGTGCGAGCGCCAACAAAATCGACGGACAGAATGCACAGATCACACTGAATGGTACAGATTATGAGAGCAATACCAACGTATTTTCCATCAACGGTCTGACCATTACCGCTATGAAAGAGACTTCCGAGGATATCGTAGTTACGACCAAGGATGACGTAGACGGCATCTACGATATGATCAAGAGTTTCCTGAAGGATTATAATTCCATCATCAATGAGATGGATAAGCTGTACAATGCAGATTCTGCCAAAGGCTATGAGCCGCTGACCGATGACGAGAAGGATGCTATGTCCGACTCCGAGGTAGAGAAATACGAGCAGAAGATCAAGGATGCACTGTTACGCAGAGACAGCAATCTGTCTACCGTAAGCTCTACTCTGAAGGAGGTAATGTCTTCCGGACTGGAGGTCAACGGCAAGAAGATGTACCTCAGTGATTTCGGTATTGAGACCCTCAGCTACTTTACCGCTGCGGAGAATGAGAAAAATGCCTACCATATCGATGGTGATGCAGATGATTCCAGTACTTCCGGCAATGCCGATAAGCTGAAGAGCATGATCAGCAGCGATCCGGATACCGTAGTCAGCTTTTTCTCCGGACTGTTCAAGAATCTGTATACGAAAATGAGTGATCTGTCCAAATCGGTAGAAGGTTATCGCTCCTACGGTAATTTTTATGATGACAAAAAGATGAAATCGGATTATGATGATTATACATCTAAGATCAGAGACCTGGAAGATAAACTCAACGATTACGAGGACAAATGGTATTCTAAATTCTCCAAGATGGAGACAGCTCTGGCAAAGCTGCAGAGCAATTCCAGTGCGGTGACCAGCTTATTAGGAGGATCATGATATGGCATTACCCAGTGCGTATGCACAGTATAATAACAGCAAGGTTCTGACCGCATCTCCGGCAGAACTGACGCTTATGCTTTACGACGGAGCCATTAAGTTCTGTAACATCGCAGAACTTTCCGTAGAGAAAAATGACATTCCCAGAGCGCATGAGAATATCCGCAAGGTGCAGAATATCATCGGATATCTGCATTCCACACTGGATATGAAATACGAAGTTTCCAAGGATTTCGATAATATTTACAGCTATCTGGAGAGACGGCTGGTGGAAGCCAATGTCAAAAAGGATAAGGAGATTCTCGAAGAGATTAACACACATCTCCACTCCATCCGCGACAACTGGAAAGAAGTCATGAAGGCCGGTGCCAAGAAAGGAAATGACTGATGGAGAATCAGCTGACCATTTTATCTGAAAGTCTGGATAAGAAGCTGGAAGTACTGCAGAAGATCCGGGAATATAATAAGCGTCAGGAAGAGATCTTCTCTGCGGAAAAAGTGGACATGAGCCTGTTCGATGATGCCGTGGAGGAGAAGCAGCGCCTGATCGATGAGGTCGTCCGGCTGGATGAAGGCTTCGAGATCCTGTATGAGAAGCTGGCGAAGGAGCTGGAGGGCAACAGAGAACGCTATGCATCCCAGATTAAGGAACTCCAGGCCAAGGTTGCCAAGGTGACGGAACTCAGCGTGTCTGTCCAGGCACAGGAAGCCCGGAATAAGAAGCTGATCGAGAGCTATTTTGCCAGGGAACGTGCCAACATCGGACAGCGGCGCAAAAATGCCAAAAGCGCGTTTGACTACTACAAGAGCATGAGCGGCGCCGGATACGTACCGCCCCAGATGTATGATAATAAACAATAAATACAACAGACGAAGGGAAGCAGATCACTGCTTCTCTTTTTTATGACAGAATCAATGTGAAAGAATAAAAATGTGAGCCGGCTAAAATATAATCAAAGTATAGATTAGCCGAAAAATGCTTGATATTTTAAAAAAATCCGGCTAAAATATAATCATAAAAAAGATTAGCCGAAAGAGGGACTTTTATGAATTATATCAAAAGAAATCTGGAGAATGTAGTAAGACAGGTAACCAGGGAATATCCGGTACTCCTGGTAACGGGACCTAGACAGGTAGGAAAGACGACAATGCTCCAAAAACTGATGGAGGGAACGGAGCGGGGATATGTAACACTGGATGATTTGAACGAAAGAAATATTGCAAAGACCGATCCGGAACTGTTTCTGCAACTGCATAAACCACCTGTATTGATTGATGAGGTTCAATATGCACCGGAACTGTTTACTTATATCAAGATAAATGTAGATAAAAACCATGAGCCGGGAGCATTTTGGCTTACGGGATCACAGGTGTTCAAATTGATGCAGGGAGTACAGGAGTCACTGGCAGGAAGAGTGGCAGTACTTTCACTTACATCCCTGTCACAGGCAGAGATATCCGGAGGAACGATGAAACCGTTTACGGTAGATCTGGAGGATTTAAGCGAGAGGCAGAAAGAGAGAGAGCAAGCAGATACAAGAGAGATCTTTGAACGGATTTATCAAGGCTCCATGCCTGCGATCGTAAGCGGTATTAACAGTAACAGTCAGCTTTTTTACAGCAGTTATCTGTCTACTTATATTGAGCGGGATGTAAGAGAATTATCGGATGCCATAGATTCGCTTAAGTTCCTCCGGTTTATTACTGCGGTGGCAGCAAGATGTGGGCAGATGGTTAACGCGGCAGAGATTGCCAGAGATGCAGATATCAATCAGACGCAGGCGAAGGATTGGCTGACAATTCTGGAAACGCTGGGAATTATTTTTTATCTTCATCCGTATTCTAATAATTTGTTGAAGCGCCTTGTGAAAACGCCAAAACTGTATTTCTACGATACGGGTCTGGTGTGTTACCTGACGAAATGGAGCAGTGCGGAAACGTTAGAATGCGGTGCTATGAACGGGGCCATTTTGGAAAATTACGTGGTCGCGGAAATTCGGAAAACCTACCTGAATTGTGGAAAAGAGCCGTATTTGTACTATTATCGTGATAAAGATGCCAGGGAGATTGATATTGTCCTGGAACATGATGGAATATTGAATCCGATTGAGATTAAGAAAACTGCAAATCCCGGAACAGAGCTGGTAAAGGTATTTGAATTACTCGACAAGGCATCAACGCCTCGTGCGAAGGGCGCAGTTATCTGCATGAAACCGGGACTTAGTGCGATTGACAGAGACAATTATATCGTACCGGTTTGGATGATCTAAAATACAGCCCCTGCCTGAATATCAGACAGGGACCTATAATTTCAAAAATGTTTTTGCGTATACGTCTTTATCCCTAAGTAAGAAAAAGGTCAAAAAGTCAAATATTTTTAAAACAGGGGTTAAGTTTCCAAAAACCTCTCCGATATACTTAACAAGTAAAGCAAATAAAACATTTGCTTACCGAACCTCTTCCGAATCGAAGGTTTCGCACGCCGGACAGTAGGAAGACAATGGCGATGAAGGTAACAGGATGTGCGAACTTGAAGCTGACATTGCCAAAGCAAATAACGGAGCGCAGGGAAGCACTCGTCAATTCAAGGAGGAATATATTATGGTAGTACAACACAACTTAACAGCTATGAACTCTAACAGAATGTTAGGATTAACCACCGCTTCTCAGGCAAAGTCCACCGAGAAACTGTCTTCCGGTTACAAGATCAACCGTGCAGCAGATGATGCAGCAGGTCTGTCCATCAGTGAGAAAATGAGAAAGCAGATCAGAGGTCTGACACAGGCTTCTTCTAACGCACAGGATGGCATTTCTACTGTACAGACTGCTGAGGGTGCGCTGAACGAAGTTCAGGATATGTTACAGAGAATGAACGAACTGGCAGTTAAAGCAGCTAATGGAACTCAGTCTGAAGATGACAGAAGTTATATCCAGAACGAAATTGATCAGCTGACCACTGAAATTGATCGTGTCGCTGAGACCACCAAGTTCAATGAGACATATTTGTTGAAGGGAGATAGATTTGCATCGAAGGAATATTCTTATGCATATGCAGAATTCAAGAATGATGCAACTGCATCTGTGACAATGTCTACGACTCCTGATGCAACAACTAAAGCAACGCTTTCAGTAGATTTTGACCAGAATGCTTCTTCCGCCGACCAAAATGCGGTTGCTAATGCAATTAAGAAATCTGGTATTACTGTAAAGGTTACTAAGCATTGGGATGCAGCTAATCATCAGGCAGCAGACAGTACAGCATCTATCAGTTTAAATGGAGATGCAGCAGGAATATACAAAGTAGCAGCTGTTAAAGACGATCCTACTAAGTTTGATATTACAACAGCAGACGGAACCAAGGTTGCAACCGTAACGGTTGGAGGCACATTTGACAAGGCAACAGCTGAAGGAGATGATGGACAGTCTGTTACTTCGTCTGCGATAACCGCAACAGCTAGTACTGCTGCAACGAAAAAAGGTGAATCTGCGAAGTATTATGATAAGGATGGCAATGGCATTGCGGCTAACGCATTAAATAAATATTTCCAGACTGATGCGCAGGGTAATATCACTGCAAGAGGAGATGCACCTACTGTATATGATGCAGTTGGCCTTGCTACAACATTAGATGATGAAAATGTAACTTCTACACAGGATATTACAGGCAGTTTGAAATTGAGTTTACACGTAGGCGCAGATGCTACATCCAATAATCAGATTACTGTAAAGCTGGAGGCTATGAGTGCTAAGGGACTTGGTGTTAACGGCTTAAAGGTAGACGGCACAGATGACACCAATGCCAAGAATGCTATTGAGACCATCAAGGAGTCCATCCAGAAGGTTTCCACCCAGCGTTCCGCACTTGGTGCTGTTCAGAACCGTCTGGAGCACACCATCAGCAACCTGGATAACGTTGTAGAGAATACCACCAGCGCAGAAAGCCAGATCCGTGATACCGATATGGCTACTGAGATGGTTAAGTACTCCAACAACAACATTCTGGCGCAGGCAGGTCAGGCAATGTTGGCACAGGCTAACCAGTCCAATCAGGGTGTACTGTCTCTGTTACAGTAATCTCTGTAAAAGGTTCATAACTAACGTAATACAAGAGAAGCCGGTGCTGATGCACCGGCTTCTTTTATGTTTTTTGCTGTTAAATTTTCCAAATTAATTCCATAGGAATCTCATAGCATAAGCGTATTTTTTTATTTTGTCAAAAATGGAAAAAAAGATTGCAAAACATAAGAGTTCATGTTGAATTTTATTCAGAAGAATTTTATTAAAATCAGTTTGAATAAATTGTTTTTAATAAATATCGTGCAATGTGAGATTGATCCGTTGGCAATATGGCATATATAACATATACTAAAGGATAAATGACATTTGACATTATAGAAAGGATGGCAGAGAATGAAAATTTTAAATGAAATGCTTTCTGAGGAAATGAAGAATGACGAATTCCGAAAAGAGTATGAGGCAATTCAGCCGGAACTTGATATAATAAGAGCTATGGTAGATGCAAGGAATTCTCGGATATCTCAATTGTAAATCTGTCGGCAAGAAAAACCTTGTGCTTATCATGAAAGTATGCTAATTTAAATTAGCAGGTAATAATTCTGTGAATTTCTATATCTTATTGATTTCAAATATTTTGGTGAATCACCATGATTTTCAACAAAGTAAAATACTATATCGGAAGGAAAATTTATGGAGCGGAATGTAGAGGTAGTGAAGGATTTGCTTGGAAATAAAGTAGTTGTAATTCAAGATATTCGCTTTAAAGGGAAAAGAGCAGTAAGATGGTCAGATGTAGAAAAATATTTGAAGCAGTATGTGGGAGAGGCACATCTTATAAAAAGTACAAATGATCTGGTATACATTGGTGCTGATTTGCCGGATGAGTATACGCATTCTAATTATACACATATATTGAAGGGGGCAAATGCAAAGGCTAAAGCAAATGCTGCACAAGGATTACCGGAGTTGCTTATGATTGCCATCGAAAAAGAATACGAGATAAATCGAAAAGAAAAACATTCACAGGATGCAAAGTACGGATGGTATTCTTATGTGACAAGATTTGCATTACCTATATATGATGAAAATGGAGAGGCGGAAAGATATAATGTCTTTCAGGCAATTATTCTTGTCAGACATGCAGAGGATGGAAAACTTTATTTGTATGACATTATTAAAATAAAAAAAGAAACGAGCAACCTTTTCCAGTCGTAAGACCTTACTCAGTAACAAAACCCATTTCTTATAATTATATTAATTAATGAAAATGAAAAAGTCAATGAAAATTTGAATTAAGATTTATTCAAATAAGAGAAATAATTTTCCCTTGCATCTCCTCTGCAAATAGTATAAAATAAACCCAGTGTTGCAAACAAAATATTACAATAAAACGCACAATGGGGTGCATGCCGGGAGGCATGCGCCCTTTTTTGCGTCAGCACTGAATTTTATGCACGGTACATGAGTCCCTTATGCCGCAGGATTGATATCCGCTTTCGGTACATTCGGAGAGGCTGTCGGCGCATTCGTTGCATCCGGCGCGCCCGTGGCTTCCGGTGTAGCCTTTGGCTTTGCCTTTTCCAGGGATGCCTTCACGGCTTCCAGCAACACCAGGGAAGTATATCTGGTCTCGGCGGAATAGGTCACCTGGCTCGGATCCTGCATTTCACAGAGCTGGTCGTTTAGGGATTCCATGGTGGGCTCTAACAGTGGATACATGGTAGTAAGTGTTTCGCTCGGATCGGCGAGGCTTACGGATGTAATGGCGTGGTCATTTACGATGACTTCCACGTTTGCAGTCTCACTGCCGAGGATCAGCTCCGTGGTATAGATCCCGGGGATATATGTATTGTCAGTACCGACAGGCCCGGAAGCACTATCCAGAACAGCACTGGTATCTGCACTAGCTCCCGTGGAGACATCCTCCGTATCAGAGAACTGTGATGAACGTCCGAGATCCGCCACATTGTCCGGCATAGCGGTCTCGGCAGTACTGTCAGGGGAATCCGGTGCCCCGGAGGAGGTATCCGCATCTTTTCCCGGTAACAATAACATCAACAGTAATATGACGAACAACACCCCCAGCGCGGCGAAGATTCCGGTATAGAGCAGTTCTTTTCTGCGAAGTACGACGATCTTTGTATTTGCACTCATTCTTGGGTCTCCTTGGAATGATGGGATGATCTTTATAAATAGTATGCGCAGGAGCTCCCACGTAGTACCGCAAAAGAGGAGAACTTCGCATTGACAAGACAAAACAGGCATTGCTATAGTTAGTGTAAGTATTTTTCACGGATGCGTCCGCCCCGTGGAAAAGGAGCAGACAGGCGGCGCAGAAACGAGGGTAACGATGAACAATTATACCAAGGAAGATATCATCCGTCTTGTGGAAGAAGAGGATGTGGAATTCATCCGTCTGCAGTTCACGGATCTGTTTGGCAATCTGAAAAATATTGCGGTGACAGCCAGCCAGTTAGACCGGGTGTTGAGCAATAAATGTATGTTTGACGGTTCGGCGATCGACGGATTCGCCAGGATCGAGGAATCCGATATGTATCTGTACCCGGATCTGTCCACGTTAGAGATCTTCCCCTGGAGACCCCAGCAGGGCAAGGTGGCACGTATGATCTGTGATGTCTATCGCCCCAACGGCCAGCCTTTTGAAGGAGATCCCCGTTACGTGCTGAAGTGTGCGGTGAAGCAGGCAGAAGAGATGGGATACACCTTTGAAGTGGGACCGGAGTGCGAATTTTTCTTATTCAATACGGATGAAAATACCATGCCGACTACCAACACCCATGAGCAGGCAGGCTATTTCGATATCGGACCGTTGGATTTCGGTGAGAATGCCCGCCGTGACATCGTCATGAATCTGGAGGATATGGGATTTGTCATCGAGGCATCCCACCATGAGATGGCTCCGGCGCAGCATGAGATCGATTTCAAATACGATGAGGCGTTACATACCGCAGATAATATCATGACCTTTAAGATGGCAGTGCGCACCATCGCAAGACGCCACGGTCTGCACGCAACATTTATGCCGAAGCCGAAGTTCGGCGTCAACGGTTCCGGCATGCACATCAATATGTCCCTGCAAAAGGACGGGAAAAATATATTCCAGGATGCTTCCGACCCTAACGGTCTGAGTAAGGAAGCTTATTATTTCATTGGCGGTATTATGAAGCATATCAAAGGAATGGCAGCCATCACGAATCCGCTGGTGAATTCCTATAAGCGCCTGGTGCCCGGCTTCGAGGCGCCGGTCTATATCGCATGGAGCACGACGAACCGCAGTCCCCTGATCCGTATTCCGGCTACCGCAGACGGAGAGGGTACCCGTATCGAGCTGCGCAGTCCCGATTCCGCAGCGAACCCTTATCTGACGCTGGCAGTCTGCTTAAGCGCCGGTTTACAGGGCATTAAGGAGAAGACCCTGCCCCCCGAGAGTATCAATGCGAACATTTTTGCACTGACCGCCAAAGAGCGGAAGGAGCTTCACATCGACCAGCTGCCGGGTACTTTGTTAGAGGCAGTGGAAGAACTGGAGAAGGATACCTTTATCCAGGATGTTTTAGGCGAGCATATTGCCGGAAAATACATCGATGCCAAACGTAAGGAGTGGCATGAGTACCGCTCCCAGGTATCTGAATGGGAGATTCAGGAGTATCTGTATAAGTATTGATAAAATCCTTTCTTTTGTAATGATAGAGTAAAAACACAGAAGAAAGGAGGTGGGCGAATGACGAACATTATTGTCGTGCTGCCGAAGCTGGAGGAAGCCAAAGGCGTCAAGAATATCCTGGTACGCAGTGGCTTCCAGGTCACGGGTATCTGTACTACGGGCACCCAGGCGATCAGCCAGATGGACGGACTGAATGACGGAATCGTGATCTGCAGTTATAAGCTGGCGGATATGATATATACAGAACTTCATGAGGATCTGCCGGAGGGCTTCGAGATGCTTCTGATGGCATCCCAGAATCTGATCAGTGAATGCTACGGCAACGGCATCGTATGTCTCTCCATGCCGTTAAAGGTTCAGGACCTGATCAATACCGTGAACCTGATGGTGGAAGGCGTGGAGCGCCGCAGAAGAAAACGGCGCATGCAGCCGAAGACCCGAAATGCGGCGGATGAAAAAGCGATCAAAGATGCCAAAGAGCTTTTGATGGCAAGAAATCATATGACGGAAGAAGAAGCCCACCGGTATCTTCAGAAGACCAGTATGGACAGTGGGACGAATCTGGTGGAGACGGCACAGATGGTGCTGTCCATGATGACAGAGTAAATAGGGCGGCACGGAAAGAGTGCTAGTATTCCGGACGACACAGGCAATGAATATGAAAGAGAACAACAGGAGGAACAGCAATACATGAAATTTACAAAAATGCAGGGCTGTGGCAATGATTATGTATATGTTAATGGCTTTACGGAGAAGCTTTCCAAGGAGGAAAAGCCCGAGATCGTAAGAAAGTTAAGCGACAGGCATTTCGGCATCGGCGGTGATGGCGTGATCTTCATCAATCCGGCAGAGGAAGCGGATTTCGAGATGGAGATGTACAATGCGGACGGCAGCCGCTCGGAGATGTGCGGCAACGGTATCCGCTGCGTGGCAAAATACGTCTACGATAAGGGACTGACGGACCAGGAAGACATTACCATCGTCAGTGCCGGTAAAATAAAATACTTAAAGCTCACGGTGGAGGGCAGGACCGCCACGGACAGAGGGCATGTAACTATGGTACAGGTGAACATGGGACAGCCGGTCCTGGCACCTGTGGAGGTGCCGGTGATAGCGGAAGCAACACAGCAGACCTCGGTGGGGCCTGCCGTAGTGGATGCACCGATCACGGTGGATGGTGAGGAATACCGTATGACCTGTGTCTCCATGGGCAATCCCCATGCCATTGTATTTATGAACGGGGTAAAGGATCTCGACATTGAGAAGATCGGTTCGAAGTTCGAGCACCATTCCTGTTTCCCCAACCGGACGAACACCGAATTCGTAGAGATCCTGGATCGGAAGAATGTATTCATGCGCGTCTGGGAGAGAGGCACCGGGGAGACCCTTGCCTGTGGTACCGGATGCTGCGCTACGGCGGTGGCGTGCGTGCTAAATGGTTTGACGGACGAGGAAATAACTGTTAAACTATTAGGCGGTGAACTGCACATCAAATGGGACCGTGTGGCGGATCTGGTCTATATGACCGGACCTGCGAAGATCGTATTTGAGGGTGAAGTTGACCCGTACTCCATCTGATAGAATAAACGCCTCCATAGCAACACAGATTGACTGCTTGCAGGCAAAGATGTGTTGCTATGAGAGGAGTAAACGAACATAAGTAAGTAGGGCGATCAGCCCGGATTACGAATGTTCGTTGCAATTTTGAGAGCACGTAGTGCGGAAAAATTGCTTATTTAAGCCAGCAAGGTGACAGTAACATTGCACCAAGGATCATAGAGAGGAGAACGTACTATGTTTAAAGTAAACGACAACTATTTAAAACTTCCCGGAAGCTATTTATTTTCCACCATCGGTAAAAAGGTAAACGCATATTCCGCAGCACACCCGGACAAAAAGATCATCCGTCTGGGAATCGGAGATGTGACACAGCCTTTGGCACCTGCTATCATTGATGCGCTGCACGGTGCGGTGGATGAGATGGGTAAAGCGGAGACTTTTCATGGTTACGCTCCCGACCTTGGCTATGAGTTCCTGCGCAATGCTATCGCAGAGAATGATTATAAGGCAAGAGGCTGTGATATCGCGCCGGACGAGATTTTTGTATCCGACGGAGCAAAATGCGACTGCGGCAATATTCAGGAGATCTTCAGCCTGGACAATAAGATCGCGGTATGTGATCCTGTTTACCCTGTATATGTGGATTCTAATGTCATGGCAGGCAGAACCGGCACTTACGATCCGAAGTCCGAGACCTGGAGTGATGTGATCTATATGCCCTGTCTGGCAGAGAATGGTTTCGCACCCGAGCTGCCGAAGGAGACCCCGGATCTGATCTATTTATGCTTCCCCAACAACCCTACCGGTGCCACCATTACCAAGGCACAGCTGCAGGAATGGGTGGACTATGCGAATAAGGTAGGCGCTGTCATCCTTTACGATGCAGCCTACGAAGCATATATTTCCGAGCCGGATGTGCCTCACAGCATCTATGAATGTGAAGGAGCCAGAACCTGTGCCATCGAGTTCCGTTCCTTCTCCAAAAATGCCGGCTTTACCGGAGTGCGTCTGGGCTTTACCGTGATCCCCAAGGATTTAAAGAGTGGGGATGTCAGCCTCCATGCACTGTGGGCGAGAAGACACGGCACCAAATACAACGGAGCACCCTATATCGTACAGCGTGCCGGTGAGGCAGTATACTCTGCAGCAGGCCAGGCACAGCTGAAGGAGCAGGTCGCTTATTACATGAACAACGCACACTATATCCTTGCGGGCTTAAAAGAAGCAGGATTTACCGTATCCGGCGGTGTGAACGCTCCCTATATCTGGCTGAAAGCGCCGAACGGCATGACCAGCTGGGAGTTCTTCGATTATCTGTTAGAGAATGTCAACGTGGTAGGTACCCCCGGATCCGGATTCGGACCAAGCGGTGAGCATTACTTCCGCCTGACGGCTTTCGGAAGCTACGAGAACACTGTCGAGGCAGTGGACCGTCTGAAGAGGATCCGGCTGTAGGAGAAAAATATGCAGGAAAAGCAAAAAAAAATAATTCGCCGGAGCAGTCTGGTACTGATCCTGTTTACGACAGTTATGATCTGGTATGCCAATTATCTGACGGATTTTATGATGGATGATGAATGGTATTCCACATTATTGTACGCGGATACTCCGATACAGAACATCCGTGACATTATCCATGCACAGATCTGGCACTATTTTAACTGGGGCGGAAGAAGCATGGCACATGGGCTGCTGCAGCTCATACTGTTGTGCGGGGAGCATTGGGCGGATATTTTTAATACCGGTATGACGCTGCTTCTTTCATGGCTGATCTGTGAGGTGTCCGGAAGACGCGGATTCCCGTACTTTTTTGCGGCAATGAGTATGTTACTGGGACTCAATGCCAACTGGAGAATGAGTATGGTCTGGGAGTCCGGGGCGGCGAATTATCTGTATATGGCAGGATTTTTGCTGGCATTTTTATATTGTTATCTGCGCTACGAAGACTGCGGGGAGAGGAATCTTGCGGGAATCACTCTGTGGATCCTGCCGTTAGGGCTGATCGCCGGATGGAGCAATGAAAATATGGGACCGGCGGTATGGATCCTGAGTCTCCTGGTGATGATCTTAAGACGTAAGGATCATAAAAAGATACCGTTATGGATGTATCTTGGAAATATCAGCTGTCTGGCGGGAAGCGTTCTGATGATCATTGCACCGGGCAATTTTGTCCGCAGTGAGGAGACATCTGAGGATACTCACGGTCTGTTATGGAATTTGTTCCTGCGCTTCTACAGTGAGGCGAAGGGAGCCTTTGAGTATCTGTTCCCTGCACTCCTGATTACGGTGGTACTGCTTGTGATCTGCGCGGGAATTTTAAGAGAAAAAATCGGAAAAGAGAACCTGCTGTTGTTGGCAGGGGCATTGTTATCCTGGGGAGCTATGGTGCTGTCACCGCATTACCCTGACCGTGCAGCCTTCGGAACCATGGTATTACTCATCTGTGTGATCCTGTCCCTGACGGGCAAGGTGGTGGACAGACAGAAGGAAAATGCATGGATGTATTATGGCTGCGGAGTGTTCGTGTGGCTGAGGGGAATGTATTTTTTCATGGAATTTATAGGACTTATGAAGGGTTGGATCACGTAGAGAGGATCCGGGGACCTCACGGGCGGCAGAAGCCGTCTGTGGGGTCCTTTCTATTTCCGGGCATACCGGCTCCGGTACTGGCGCGGCGTCATGCCGGTCTTTTTACGGAAGATCTGCGAGAAATAAGACTGCGAAGAAAACCCGACACTGGTGGCTACCTGTGCTACCGACAGATTGGAGGATACCAGGAGCTCCTTGCAGGCTTCCAGCCTCCGGTCAGTCAGGTAATTGATCGGAGACTGTCCGATACATTCGGTGAAGGAGTGTGCCAGATAGAATTTGTTGATATGTGTGATCTCCGCCAGGGAATCTAAGGTAATGTTCTGCGAATAATTGGAGTCGATATAGCGCTTCGCCAGAGCACATTCCTTGGATAATTGGAAGGAGGAGTCGGAGATGACGGACAGGTTCTGCTTCCGGGAAATATATACCAGGAGCACCTGGAGCAGTCCGTGGCATACCTGTTCAAAGCCGGGGAGCTTGTCACGGAATTCCTGCATCATCAGCTGGGCAAAGTTGATGAACTGCTTTTTGTCGGCGCCGTAGCTGTAGAAGCTGTAACCCTTCGGGTTGTCCTGCCCTGCACCGGAAAAGGAAAAAGCGAGCCCTTCCACACCGAATACGATATATTCCATGGGATCGTTGGGAAGTGTTTTCTCCGTGTGCTCTACATAAGGGTTGATGATGACCAGATCGTCCGTCTTCACAGGCACCTTTTCATTCTCTATATAGAAGGCTCCCTCACCATGCAGGACATAGAACAGCTCTGAAAAGTGATGGGTATGCGGAAGGGATTGCCAGTCTCCTTCGTATTTGGAGATGGAGATGTAACGCAGCTGGAAATGTTCCGGAGAACTGTTTGCGTTTGCAGAATCAATATTGATAAATTCATTACTCATAACCAGACACCTTCTTTATCTTGTTTTATTGTGCACTTTTTCAAATTTGCAATATTTTTTATAATGAATATATAAAAAGAACAATATTTTACAAAAACGTTCGTAAAAAAGACGAAAAAATAAAAATGCATACGATCGTGATAAGCATATTATACATAATCATTTAAAAAAATCCACTATTTTAGTAACAAAATAGCAATAAACATAACAAAACAAGCAACAAAGAAATTGATATCAGGTCAGGAAGCCGATATACTTTAGTCATCAGCTGCAAGATAGTACAAAAGTGATGGGGAGGAAATCATGCGATGACAGGAAGACTGACACTGCCAACAGATGCAGACATCATTGACGAAACCATACGGTTAAAAAATCTTCTGGGCGCAGATGCTTTGAGAGACTGTGACGGAACCGAGATGCCACAAGCGCTTTTGTCAGAGCCGGTGAAGAAATATGCGACTTATTATACCACGAGAAAGGATAATGCGTGGGCGATGAAGCATCCGGAGGAGATCCAGCAGGAATACCTGATCAGCAACCGCATCACCGCCAGAGGGGAAACACTCCGCATCCGTCTGATGGAAGGCTTCCATACGGAGCAGCTTAAGGTCAACACGCTGGATGATCCGAAGCGCTGGTGGGAAGTGATCGACAGAACGACCGGTGAAGTGGTGCCGACGGATGCATGGGAATTTGATGAGGCGTCCGGCGAAGTGGAGATCCATACGATCCCCTATCATGAGTATACGGTAAGCTTCCTGGCATTTTTGATCTGGGATCCGGTGCACATGTACAATTTCATCACGAATGACTGGAAGGATACACCGCATCAGCTGACTTACGATGTGAGACAGCCCAAGACCAAGCAGTACGTCAAAGACAAGCTGAGAAAATGGTGCGAGGACAATCCTCATATCGACGTTGTCCGCTTCACTACCTTTTTCCATCAGTTCACACTGACCTTCGATGACAAGAAGCGGGAAAAATTTGTAGAGTGGTTCGGATACAGCGCAAGTGTGAGCCCCTATATCCTGGAACAGTTTGAAAAATGGGCAGGCTACAAATTCCGCCCGGAGTACATTGTGGATCAGGGATATCACAACAGCATGTTCCGCGTTCCCAGCAAACAGTTCCTGGATTTCATAGAGTTCCAGCAGATCGAGGTATGTGCGCTGGCGAAGGAGCTGGTAGACATTGTACATTCTTATGGCAAGGAAGCTATGATGTTCCTCGGAGATCATTGGATCGGAACAGAGCCCTACGGTAAATATTTCGCGGGCATCGGACTGGATGCAGTGGTGGGTTCTGTCGGAAGCGGTGTGACGCTTCGAATGATCTCTGATATCAAGGGAGTGGATTATACCGAAGGACGGCTGTTACCTTACTTTTTCCCGGATGTGTTCTGCGAAGGCGGTGACCCGATCGGAGAGGCAAGGGATAACTGGAGAAAAGCAAGGCGTGCATTACTCAGGTCTCCCCTGGACAGGATCGGATACGGCGGTTATCTGAAGCTGGCAAGTAATTGGCCCGGTTTCATTGATGAGATTCAAAACGTGGTAACACAGTTTAGAGAGATCCATGAAAATATGCAGGGGACAGCTTCCTATGTGGCACCCTTCAAGGTGGCGATCCTGAACTGCTGGGGCAGTCAGAGAAGGTGGATGTCCAATCAGGTACATCATGCGATCTGGCACAGGGAAACCTATTCCGCAGAGGGAGTATTGGAATGCTTAAGCGGAATGCCTTTTGAGGTCGAGTTCATTTCCTTTGATGATGTCAGAAACGGCATCCCTGAGGAGATCAAGGTCATCATTAATGTCGGGGATGCGTATACCGCATTCAGCGGCGCGGAGAACTGGATCGACGAAAAGGTTCTGACCAATATCAGACGCTTTGTGGATCAGGGAGGCGGCTTCATCGGTGTGGGTGAGCCTACCGCTTATCAGCATCAGGGAAGATATTTCCAATTGTCCGATGTGCTCGGCGTAGACCGCGAGATGTGTTTCTCTCTCAGCACGGACAAGTACAATGAGAAAAATGCAGATCACTTTATCTTAGAGGATATTGACGGAGCCCTGGATTTCGGCGAGGGAACCAGCCGCGTCTATGCACAGGGCGGACATTATCAGATCCTTGCGATGGATGGGGAATACAGCCAGCTGGTGGTCAATGAATATGGCAGAGGACACAGTGTGTATTTTGCAGGTCTTCCGTATTCTCCCCAGAACTGCAGACTTCTGCTTCGGGCAATCTATTATGCAGCCGGCATGGAGCAGGAGATGAAGCGTTACTATGTAACGAATGTGGATACCGAAGTAACGGTATTCCAGAAGACCGGCAAGATCGCAGTGATCAACAACTCAGCACAGGCACAGCACACAGAGCTGTATATCAAAGGAAAATGTGCGTATGTGCTGGATCTGAAACCCGGCGAAATGCGTTGGGTGGACGATATCGAAGACAGGTAACTTATGGAAGGCAAAAAGCGTTTCATATTTTATAAGGTAGTACTTTACAAGTATAAGGAGGTTATTTAAGATGAAAAAGAAAGTATTAAGCGTGCTCTTAGTAGCGGCAATGACCGTTTCCATGCTGACCGGATGTGGCAACAAGCCTGCCGGCAATGATGCGCAGAGCGCAGCGCCCAGCGAGGCAACCAAGGAAACAGAGGCAGCAACAGAAACACCTGCTTCCGCAGAAGACGAGACACTGACCGTATGGTGTTGGGATCCTAACTTCAATGTCTATGCAATGAAGCAGGCAGAGAAGGCATACCAGGTGGATCATCCTAACTTCAAGTTAGACATCCAGGAGAAGGTATATAGCGATATCGAGACAGCTCTGATCACAGCGGCTGAAGCCGGTGATTACAGCACTTTACCTGATATTTTCCTGATGCAGGATTATTCCTTCCACAAAAATGCAACCAATTATCCCGGAATCTTCACAGCACTGGATGACTGCGGAATTGATTTCTCCCAGTTCTCTATGGGTAAGCTGGCTGACTCCACAGTAGATGGCACACATTATGGTATTCCTTTTGATAATGGTGCTACCATCATGGCAATCCGTTCCGATATGGTAGAAGCAGCAGGCCTTAAGGTAGAAGATTTCAAGGATACTACATGGTCTGAGTTCATGGAGCTGTCTAAGAAGGTAATGGCTGCGAATGATGTTCCGATGCTGACCTGCTCCGGCGGTTCTGAGATCGTGATCGAAATGTTACAGTCTGCAGGTGCTTCCCCCATGGTAGATGGCAAAGTATCTCTGGTAGACAACAAAGCGCTGAAGAAAGCGATCGAGACCTACAAGCAGCTGATCGATGAAGGAATCATGGCTGATTATACCGACTGGGATCAGTATATCGCTTCCATGAACAAGGGTACCGCTGCAGGCGTTATCCAGGGCTGCTGGATCATGTCCTCCATTCAGGCAGCAGATGACCAGGCAGGCAAATGGGCAATCGTAAACATGCCTAAGTTAGATGATGTAGAAGGCGCAACCAACTACGCTAACTGCGGTGGTGCAAGCTGGGCAGTATCTTCTAACTGCAAAAATACCGATCTGGCATTTGATTTCCTGAACGCTACCTTTGGTGCGGATGTAGATTTATACGATGATCTGCTGGTAAATGCAGGAGCGATCGCAAGTTACCTGCCCGCAGCACAGTCTGAGACCTATAATGAGGGCAATGAGTTCTACGGCGGTCAGGCAGTGTACAAGGATATCGTAGATTTCGCCGGACGTGTTCCCGGAATCGACTACGGTGCATACTACTCTGATATCAGAAGTGCACTGACAGATGCAATCACCAACGTTGTACAGAAGAACGCTGATATCGATACAGAGATCAAAAACGCTCAGGATACCGTAGAGTTTAATATCGCCGAATAATCACCAGAGTATGGAAACTGGATAGTACCGGGGGTGCAGCAGTGCGTTCCCGGTACTGTTGTAGGAGAGAAACATGGAAAAGAAGAAAGCAAAATTAAGTTTGGAAAAAAAGCATAATCTGACCGGATGGGCATTCCTGCTCCCGGCATCGATTTTAATATTTGTATTTTGTTTCTATCCGATGTCACAGGCCATCCTCCTTTCCTTCCGGAAGACAGGAGGAGTCTTTAATGGTGTAGCGAATTATGCCAGGATCTTCAAGGATAAAACATTCCAGCAATGCTTGTTCAATACCTTCTTTTATTTTGTGATTCAGGTACCGATCATGCTTGTGCTCGCACTGATGCTGGCGCAGCTGCTGAATAATCCTAAGATAAAAGGAAAAGGTATTTTCCGTACTTTGATCTTCCTTCCGTGTGCAACGTCACTGGTATCTTATTCCATGATATTTAAGTCATTGTTTGCTCCGGATGGAGTGGTCAACAGAGTACTTATGGCCATCGGACTGTCTTCTGTGGACTGGTTCCAGAGCACATGGCCGGCGCGATGGGTCATCGTGATCGCACTGATCTGGAGATGGACCGGATATAATATGGTATTCTATCTGGCAGGATTGCAGAATATCGATTATTCTGTATATGAGGCAAGCTACATCGACGGAGCGACACCGTTTCAGCAGTTTATGAAGATCACGATACCGTTGTTGAAGCCGACCATTCTGATGACGGCGATCATGTCTACTTCGGGAACACTGCAGCTGTTCGATGAGTCAATGAACCTGACAGCAGGCGGCCCCGGAAAATCTACAATGACATTGGCGCATTACATCTACAATATCTCCTTCGTGGAGACACCGAAATTTAATTATGCGGCAGCGTTGTCTGTATGCATACTTGTGATGGTAGCGGTTCTGTCTGCAATTCAGATGAAGGTGGGTGACAAACGTGACTAAATTCAAGCAAACAATTTCCTACACGATCTTAGTGATAGCAAGCTTTCTGTCAGCATTTCCACTGTATTATATGCTGTGCGGTGCGACCAATCAGAGCATTGATGTGGTAAGAGGACGTCTGATCCCGGGTACCTATCTGATCGAGAATTTCAAGACACTGGTCGACATGCAGGATCTCGGACTTGCAATGTTTAACTCATTCCGCAATGCGATCGTGATCACGGTTGTGACACTGCTGATCTGTTCCATTGCCGGTTATGGATTTGAGATCTATCATGATAAGGGCAAGGATATTCTGATGAGTATTCTGCTGCTGGCAATGATGCTTCCGTTCGTAGCGATCATGATCCCTCTGTTCAAGATGTTCACCTCCTGGAAACTGGTAAATACCTGGATCGCACTGGCACTGCCATCCATCTCGACTCCGTTTATGATCATGCTTTTCAGACAGGCGGCACGTTCTTTTCCTCATGATATTATCGAGGCTGCCAGACTGGAAGGTCTGAGCGAAATACAGATTTTCTTCCGGATGTTCATTCCGGTGATGAAATCTACCTATGGAGCGGCGATGACGGTTACATTTATGAATGCGTGGAATAATTATCTGTGGCCGACGATCATTTTACAGGACAGCAAGGCGATCACCATGCCGATGTTAGTAGCCAATCTGAAGAGTGGATACAGTGTGGACTATGGTATGCTGATGCTGGGAGTATTGATCTGTACACTTCCTACGGCGATCATCTTCCTGTGTTTACAGAAGAGCTTTGCAAATGGAATTACGGGAGCAGTGAAATAATGCAACAGAAAATGCCAAAACAGGAAACTATGACACAGGCGCATATCAGGAAGGCTCAGGGAGCCTTCCTTTTGGCGCATAGAATGGGCCTGATCGAGGATCCCTCTATGGAGGGACTAGAGGTCAGACGTAAGAAGCATAACGAAGAGCTGCGGAGAATGGAACAGGAAGGGAAGCTCTTCTACGGACCGCATTATTTTTCCGCACCGGCATATCTGCAATATGAGCTGACCCGCCTGAAGCTGGATTTTGTACAGCCGTGTGGGAAAGTCCGGGAAGGCGGCTGGTGCCCGGATTTTACGGAGCAGGAGAAGCGGAATTTTTACGAACAGAACAGAGATCTGTTCGGACGCTATCATGGGGATTATTTTACCTATGAGGAAGTGTCACAGATCATTGAGAAACGGTTACGGGAGGATGCATATGACAAGCTTATCCGCGACATATTATGTGAGTCAGAGAACAGGCAGTGATGAAAATGACGGACGGACGTGCAGTACGGCGTTTGCCAGTCTGTCTGCTATCAATAGAAGACACCTGCAGCCGGGCGACCGCATCCTGCTGGAGCGGGGCAGCGTATTTTACGGACAGTATCTGCATGTGACAGACAGCGGTACGAAAGAGGCACCAATTGTGATCGGAGCGTATGGCACTGCAGATGCGCCGCCGCGGATCGATGCCTGCGGACAGGGCATCTGGTACCAGGATTATGGGACCCCACTGGATTCACCTACGCATGTGTATCACGGCTATGTATCTTCCGCAGTGCTTTTGTATGATGCAGAGCACATTGTGGTCGAGGATCTGGAGATCACGAATGAAGGTAGCATGATTCCGGGAGAACGTTATAGCCTGGGCGAGAAAATGAACCGTACCGGTGTGGCTGTGGTGGCTAAGGACAAAGGGGTGCGGAGCGGCATCACCCTTAGAAATCTGTGGATCCATGATGTCCATGGGAATGTCTACGATAAGCACATGAACAACGGTGGGATCTATATGACAGCGCTTCGCCCGGAATGTGAGGAGCGGACGGGTGCGGCACGGTATCGTGATGTCGTCATAGAAGGATGCTTCGTGCACCGGGTCAGCCGCTGGGGAATTGCAGCAGGCTATACCTATGCTCATGATAAGTTCCGGGGAGCAGAGCTTACGGAATCGGTTTTTCTGAACTATGGGCATGAAAATATGCAGATACGAAATAATTATGTAAAAGAGGCCGGCGGGGATGGGATCACGCCGATGTATGCCCTGCGTCCTCTGGTGGAGCATAATATGGCAGACTCTGTGGCCTGCGAGATCAATGACCGGATCTATTGCGAGCCGGGCGACCGGATGGGAAAGGTGGCAGCCGCAATCTGGCCCTGGAAATGCAAGGATGCCCTGTTTCGCTATAATGAAGTCGCAGACACCAGGCTCAATCAGGACGGCATGGCATATGATGCGGATTCCGGGGACGGAACGGTGTATGAATATAATTACAGCAGGCAGAATGAGGGCGGCTGTGTGATGTTCTGTTTACAGGAGGCGATCCATAATACCTTCCGCAATAATATCAGCTATGATGATCTCGGTGGTACGATCAGCCCATCAGAGAATCCGGATGCCCTGCTTCAGGATAATGTATACTATGTGCGAGAGGGTGTTCCCTTTGTACGTAAAAATATGGACGGTGGCAGCTTTACACAGGTGAATGACCGGGTTGTTGCGCTGGATTTTGGCCCGGATAAATAAAAACAGATAGGGTGCTAAGCTCGGAATGAAACTCCGTGGCTTAGCATTTTTTTATTTGTGCAACGGCGGTGGTGCGCGCATAAAACGGTTTGACGGACGAGAAAAGAACTGTTAAACTATTAGGCGGTAAACAGACAGAAGGAAGATAAAAATAAGAAAGGAGCCGGGGCATGGGTGAAAGTATATTACAACTTCAGCAGATCCGGAAATCTTTTGCTAATACAGAGGTATTAAAAGGCATTGACTTAGAAGCCGGGCAGGGAGAATTTATCACGCTGTTAGGTGCCTCCGGCTGCGGCAAGACCACGACGCTGCGGATCATTGCGGGTCTGGAACTGCCGGATAGCGGGCAGGTGATCCTGGAGGGCCACAATATTACGGATTGGGAACCCAACAAGCGGGATGTTAATACGGTATTTCAGAATTATGCTCTGTTTCCGCATATGAACGTGGCGGATAACGTAGGCTATGGATTGAAGATCCGCAAAGTCCCGAAGGCGCAGATCGCAGAGCGGGTGGAGCGTGCGCTTCGCCTGGTGCAGCTGGAAGAGTACAAAAAACGTATGCCGGACCAGCTCTCCGGCGGACAGAAGCAGCGCATTGCCATTGCCAGAGCGGTGATCAATGAGCCGAAAGTATTGCTGTTAGATGAACCGCTGGGAGCACTGGATCTGAAGCTGCGCAGGCAGATGCAGCTGGAACTGAAACGTCTGCAGAAGCAGCTGGGGATCACTTTTATCTATATCACGCATGACCAGGAAGAGGCGATCAATATGTCCGACCGCATCGGTGTCATGCATGAAGGCGTGCTGGAGCAGATGGGAACACCCAACGAGGTGTACTATCGGCCGAGGACCAGCTACGTGGCGGATTTCGTGGGAAATGCGAATATTCTGCATAAAAATGGAGAGACACTTGCCATCCGCTCGGAAAATATCCGAATGGACGGGGAGAGTGTCTGTACGCAGGAAGCAGTCGTAGTGGAGAAAAGTTTTGCCGGCGGGCAGCTTCGTATATTGTTCCGCCTGTCGGATGGGCAGCTTCTGACAGCCAGCCGTTACGGCATCGATAATGATATGCAGGCGGGAGAGACGGTGAAGATCGGCTGGGATGCGAAAGACGCAGTAAAGGTAATAGATAATGACAAAGACGAAAACTAAAAGTAACGGACACAGGAACTATGGGAATATCGGCCTGATGATCCCCATGTATGTGTTCACGATCCTGTTCGTGGCTCTGCCGATCCTGTATCTGTTTCTGTTGAGCTTTTTACAGAGAGCGCAGGTCTGGGGCGTGGATTTTACGTTCACCCTGGACAATTATAAGAGAATATTGGAGCCGTTGTATCTGGATACCTTCCGGCAGTCTCTGAAGCTGGCGTTTACCGCTACCTTTTTTGTGGCACTGATCGGATATCCTTATGGGTATTTTATGGCGCGGATGAATGCGGTGTGGAAGCGCAGGATGCTGCTTCTCATCATGATCCCGTTCTGGACCAGTGCACTGATCCGCCTCTACGGCTGGATCATCGTATTCCGCAGCAACGGTGTGCTGGATAAGATATTGATGGGGCTGCATCTGACTGATCAGCCGTTAAAGCTGCTCTATACTTATCCGGCAGTGGTGGTGGGAATGGTCTATTCCCTGCTGCCTTTTATGATCCTGGCGGTGTATTCCAGCGCGGAGAAGCTGGATATGTCTTTGGTGGAAGCCTCCAGAGATCTGGGAGCTTCCTCGTGGACGGCGTTCTGGACCGTCAGCTTCCGGCTGACGCTGCCGGGTCTGTTATCCGGCGTGGTACTGTCCTTTATCCCGTCCATGGGACTGTTTTTCATAGCGGATATCTTAGGTGGCAATAAGATCGTACTGGTGGGCAGTGTGATACAGGAACAGATCACCAAGGGGCGCAACCAGCCGTTTGCGGCAGCGCTGTCCGCGGTGCTTATGGTGCTGACCTCCGTGATGATCCGTCTGTACCGGAAGATCACCGGAACTTCACAGCTGGAAGGGATGTTGTAAGATATGAAAAAGAAAAAATGGCCGTTTGTATATGTGGCGGTGATCACTGTGCTGACCTATATCCCGATCCTTCTGACAGTGGTGTATTCCTTCAACGCCTCGAAGCTGACCTCGGTCTGGGAGGGATTCTCCTTGAAATGGTACCGGGAGCTGTTTGGCGACAGAGATTTAGGAGAAGCACTGATTAACAGTCTGATCCTGGCGGTATTAAGCTGCGCTTTTGCAGTGCTGATCGGCACTTCGGGAGCGCTGGGGATGAGCCGCAGGAAGCGGAAGACGGATGAGGTTATGGCATATGTATCCACACTGCCCATCATGATCCCGGAGATCATTCTGGGCATGGTATTTTTGTCCGTATTTTCCCTGATGGGACTGCCCTTTGGTATGGTCACGCTGGTGATCGCCCATACTACATTCTGTGTGCCCTATATTTTTACTATGGTGCGGGCGAGACTGGTGGGAATGGACCATTCCTTAGAAGAGGCGGCGCTGGATCTGGGAGCGACGAAGCGGCAGGTATTTTTTGATATAATACTTCCACAGATCCTGCCGGCGATCTTGTCCGGTGTGCTGCTGGCATTTGCTATGTCCTTCGATGATGTGGTGATCAGCATATTTGTCACCGGACCGAAGGTTAATACTTTGCCGGTGAAGATCTACACGAAATTAAAGACCGGCGTAACCCCAGAGATTAATGCACTTGCAACAGTTATGCTGTTTGTGATATTGTTGTGTCTGGCGGGAGCGTATGTGTTGGGACGGAAAAGTCAGGCACCTGCAGGAGAAATACCCGGAGAAAAATGATCGGGGGATTGCCCGTAAGCATCATGGAAAATAGAAGAGGATGCAGAAAATCTGCATCGAAGGAGGAGATTATGAAGAAAAAGCTGGCAATGCTGCTGGCAGCGACCATGCTGGCCACGTTGTTTACCGGCTGTGGAGCAGGCGGTAAGGAAGATAAGGGAGAACTGAATCTCTATACCTGGGATGGCATGTTCCCTCAGGAGATCCTGGACGGTTTTGAAAAAGAGACCGGTATCCGGATCAATTATTCCAACTTTGATTATGATGAAGATATGCTGGCGAAGCTGGAGGAGACCAAGGGCGGCGATTATGATCTGGTCATCGCGGATGACTATATCATCGAGCTGGCGATTCAGGAAGGTTTGGCGCAGAAGCTGGATACTTCCAGGATCAGCACTTACGGTAATCTGAACCCTGTATTTATGTCCCAGTTCTATGATCCGCAGAACGAATATACGGTACCTTACGGTGCGGGCATTCCGCTGATCGTGTACGATCCGGGACTGACGGATGTGAAGATCACAGGCTATGAGGATCTGTGGGATCCGGCTCTGGAAAATAATGTGGCACTGACAGCGAATTACCGTGTTATCGACGGTATTACGCTGAAAACGATGGGTGAGTCCTTCAATACTGAAGATCTGGATGCCATCCGTGCGGCAGGAGAGAAGCTTCTGACCCTGGCACCCAATATCCGCGTGATCAATGACAACAACACCCAGGATTACCTGATCAGCGGTGAAGTGGCAGCAGCCTTTTTGTATACCTCCCAGGTATCAGCAGCTCTGCAGGCGAGACCGGATCTGGAAGTGGTATATCCCAAGGAGGGACTGGGATTCGGTATCATGGCAGGATTTGTACCCTCCAAGGCTCCCAATACGGATGCAGCCTATGCGTTTTTAGACTATATCAATGAGCCGGAAAATGCGGCAAAATGCTATGAGTATATCGGCTATTATTGCACCAACAAAGCAGCGGAAGAATATATTTCCGACGATATGAAGAAAATGATCGTATTGCCGGAGGATGCAGCGGAGGGCGAGATCGTGCAGAACATCTCCCAGGAGGCAGAGGACCTGCATGCAGAGATCTGGAATCAGTTCAAGAACGCATGTAATTAACCTTCCGTTCAGCCCGCGCCATTCGCAAAGTCGCGTTAACACGCTTTTGCGTCACTGCGTGACTCCCTTTGCTCATAAATCGGCGCTCATCTCATGAACATATTCGTCCGAAAAATCATGCAAGCATGATTTTTGCGCTCGGATATGTCCATGGCTGAACTGTTACAATAAAAAAGTTCTTGACAGATTTCTTTCGTGCGCATATTATAAACCTAAGTTGAAAAACTAATTTGTAAATGCTATGAAAGAGACTCTTGCCAAGGGAAACGACAGGAATACAGCGTCACCGACTGAGAGCGCTGTTTGCGGAAGCTGGCGAAGGGAACACTCCGGAGCAGGTGATCTGAACTGCAGAATATCACATGCAGCTAGGATGACACGTTGCACGCGTTAAGTGACAAGAGTGGATGGGCAAAGGCGCCTGTCAATTCGGGTGGTACCACGGATTAGATGATTCGTCCCGGGATATGTTTTAACATGTCCCGGGGCTTTTTGTATTTAAAAATAAGCTGTACAGGGAGCGCACATTCGGGACACTATATAACAGGAGGTGCGATATGTACAGAGATTTAACAATGAAAGAGATCAGTGAACAGCAGATCGGACAGACTTTGCAGGTGGCAGGCTGGGTGGAGAACATCCGTGACCACGGCGGCGTATCCTTTATCGATCTGCGGGATATGTACGGCGTGTTACAGGTAGTCATCCGTAAGCCGGAGCTTTTAAAGGGCATCACCAAGGAAATGTGCCTGTCCATTAACGGTCTCATGGAACACAGAGACGAAGAGACCTACAACCCGAAGATTCCTTCCGGCACCATCGAACTGGAAGCACACAAGATCGATGTGTTGGGAAGAGTATATAAGCAGCTTCCTTTCGAGATCCAGACATCCAAAGAGATCCGGGAAGATGTGAGATTAAAATATCGTTATCTTGACCTTAGAAATGCAAAAGTGAAGGACAACATCGTCTTTCGTGCCAAGGTCATCAGCTATCTGCGTCAGAAGATGACGGACATGGGATTTTTAGAGATCCAGACCCCGATCCTGTGTGCTTCTTCTCCCGAGGGCGCCAGAGACTATATCGTTCCCAGTAGAAAATTTAAAGGAAAATTCTATGCGCTGCCTCAGGCACCGCAGCAGTATAAGCAGCTGTTGATGGCTTCCGGATTTGACAAGTATTTCCAGATCGCTCCCTGCTTCCGCGACGAGGATGCCAGAGCAGACAGATCTCCCGGAGAGTTCTATCAGCTGGATTTTGAGATGAGCTTCGTGACCCAGGAGGATGTCTTCAAGGTAGGCGAGGAAGTATTGCATGATACCTTTATAAAGTTTGCTCCCGAAGGCAGCAGGATCACCGAGACACCGTTCCCTATCATCAGTTACAAACAGGCAATGCTGGAGTTCGGCTGTGACAAGCCGGATCTGCGCAATCCTTTGAGAATTATGGATGTGACGGAGTTCTTCCAGAGATGTACATTTAAGCCGTTTATCGGTAGAACCGTCCGTGCTATCAAGGTACATGCGGAGATGTCCAAGGGCTTCCATGAAAAACTGTTAAGCTTCGCAACTTCCTTAGGAATGGGCGGACTTGGTTTTCTGGAAGTGGCAGAGGACATGAGCTACAAGGGACCCATCGATAAGTTCATTCCGGAAGAGATGAAGGAAGAACTGGCAACACTGGCAGGACTGTCTGCCGGAGATACCATTTTCTTCATTGCGGACAAAGAGGATAAGGCAAACTATTATGCCGGTCATATCCGCACCGAGCTGGGCGAGAAGCTGGATCTGATCGAAAAGGATGCTTACCGCTTCTGCTATGTGAACGACTTCCCGATGTTTGAACTGGATCCTGAGACGAAGCAGATCGGCTTCACTCACAACCCGTTCTCCATGCCGCAGGGTGGTCTGGAAGCACTGAACACTATGGATCCGTTAGACGTTCTGGCATACCAGTACGACATCGTATGCAACGGCGTGGAGCTGTCTTCCGGTGCAGTACGTAACCACGACATCGAGATCATGAAAAAAGCTTTTGCCATTGCGGGCTACGATGAAGAGACACTGAAGACGAAGTTCGGAGCTCTCTATCAGGCATTCCAGTTCGGAGCACCCCCTCATGCAGGAATGGCTCCCGGCGTGGATCGTATGATCATGCTGCTTCGGAACGAGGAGAACATCCGTGAGGTCATCGCCTTCCCCATGAACGGCAATGCACAGGATCTCATGTGCGGAGCACCCGGCGAGGTAACGGAGCAGCAGCTGCGCGAGGTACACATTAAGGTGAGAGATTAGTGCGGAAAGAGCAGGAATGGAGATTAGTGTGAAAATAAGCATGATAGCTTATTTTTCACACGGCTATTTGTGCCGCAGGCGTCACAAAGTAGCCCTTATCGCAGAATCAAATTTGAAATTTGATCCGCGATTCCTCCGACGAAAGGAATCGTCTGCGGAATGGAGAATAGTATGGCGAACGTAATTAGCGATGAGACCATAGAATATGTAGGCATTCTGGCGAAGCTGGAGCTCTCTGAAGAAGAGAAAGAAGCAGCGAAAAAGGATATGGGCAGAATGCTGGATTATATCGACAAACTAAGTGAACTGGATACTACCGGTGTGGAACCTATGTCCCATGTGTTCCCGGTACAGAATGTCTTCCGCGAGGACGTGGTGACAAATGGGGACGAGAGTGAACAGACACTGGCCAATGCACCCGGCGAGAAGGACAACATGTTTGTTGTACCAAAGACTTTTGACTAATGTCAAAAGTCTTCGGACTTTCGATTAGAAATCGGGCAGAATACCGCTTTATAATCTGGTTACAGCATTCAGGCGGTAATGGTTTTCCGTCAGACATTGAAAAGGAGAATGGATATGGATATTTTATCCCTGACAGCAGTAGAGCTGGCAAAGGCGATCCGGGAAGGTAAGACTACGGCGGTGGAAGCGACGCAGGCAGTACTGGATAGAATCGCAGCCGTTGAAGATGCCTATCACTGCTATGTGACCGTAGAACGGGACAAAGCATTACAGCAGGCGGCGGAAGTACAGAAAAAGATCGAACAGGGAGAACTGACCGGACCCTTAGCCGGAGTTCCCTTTGCCATCAAAGACAATATGTGTACGGAAGGTACCCTGACCACCTGCTCTTCTAAAATATTAGAGAATTTTATTCCGACCTTCAGCGCGGAAGCGGTACTGAATCTGGAAAAGGCAGGGGCGGTCATCCTGGGCAAGACCAACATGGATGAGTTCGCCATGGGCAGTACCACAGAGACTTCTTACTACGGTGTGACGAAGAATCCCAGAAACCCGGAGCATGTTCCCGGAGGCTCTTCCGGCGGTTCCGCGGCGGCAGTAGCAGCCGCGGAATGCTTCGCGGCGCTGGGCTCCGACACCGGCGGCTCCATCAGACAGCCCGCATCCTATTGCGGCGTCGTCGGCATGAAACCCACCTACGGAACGGTATCCCGTTACGGGCTGATCGCTTATGGATCTTCTCTGGATCAGATCGGACCGCTGACCAAGGATGTGACAGACTGTGCCACCGTGCTGGAGACGATCACTTCCCATGATCCTAAGGATTCCACTTCCATGAAGCGGGAGGATACAGATTTTACCTCCGCACTGGTAGCGGATGTGAAAGGACTAAAGATCGGTATTCCCAGAGATTATTTCGGCGAAGGGCTGGATCCCGAGGTCAGGGATGCGGTACTGGCAGCCGCGGAAGTATTGAAAGCGCAGGGCGCAGAGGTGGAGGAGTTTGATTTAAGTCTGGTAGACTATGCGATCCCTACTTACTATACCATCGCAGCGGCTGAGGCCAGCTCTAATCTGGAGCGCTTTGATGGCGTAAAATACGGCTACCGTGCCCAGGATGCGGAGGATCTGCACACCATGTACAAGAGAAGCCGTTCTCAGGGCTTTGGCCCCGAGGTGAAGCGCCGTATCATGCTGGGCTCCTTCGTGCTGAGTTCCGGTTATTACGATGCGTATTACCTGAAGGCACTCCGCGTAAAAGCGCTGATCAAAAAAGCTTTTGATGAAGCTTTTGCAAAATATGATGTGATCTTAGGACCGGTGGCACCCACCACGGCACCGAAGTTAGGCAGCAGTCTGGCGGATCCCATCAAGATGTATTTAGGAGATATCTACACCATCTCCATCAACCTGGCGGGACTGCCCGGTATCAGCGTTCCCTGCGGCACGGATTCCCAGGGACTGCCCATCGGTATGCAGCTGATCGGTGACTGTTTCCGGGAAAAGACTCTGATCCGCGCAGCATATACCTATGAGCAGAGCGTGAAGTAGAACAATGGAAAATATACATATACACATGATGCCGCTATGTGCCAGTGGCACATGTTTAGCACGGACCGAAGCGGAGCGTAGAAGTGAGAGTGCGCAGCACGGAACAATCCGTAGGCATCAAAGTCGGGGCTTTTGACCCCGACATCATACACATAGAAACAATGCAGATACGGAAAGGTATTTAGCCCTTATCGCAGAACCAAATTTGAAATTTGATTCGCGATTTCTCCGATGAAAGGAACCGTCTGCGGAATGGAGATTACTATGGCAAAACAATATGAAACCGTCATCGGTCTGGAAGTTCATGTAGAGCTTGCCACGAAGACGAAAATATTCTGCGGCTGTTCCACGGCGTTCGGCGGCAGACCCAACACCCACACCTGCCCGGTATGTACCGGTATGCCGGGATCTCTTCCCGTGCTGAATAAACAGGTGGTAGAATATGCGGTGGCAGTAGGTCTTGCGACGAATTGTACCATCACACAGTATTGTAAATTTGACAGAAAAAATTATTTCTATCCCGATAACCCTCAAAACTATCAGATCTCTCAGTTGTATCTGCCCATCTGCAGGAATGGTTCAGTAGAGATCGAGGTGGTGGGAGAGGATGGCAGCACCTATACGAAGCCGGTGCGTATCCACGAGATCCATATGGAGGAGGATGCCGGCAAACTGGTTCATGACGACTGGGAAGATTGTACATTGGTAGATTACAACCGCTCCGGTGTGCCTCTGATCGAGATCGTATCCGAGCCGGATATGCGCAGCGCGGAGGAAGTTATTGCCTATTTGGAAAAATTACGTCTGCTGATCCAGTATTTAGGAGCTTCCGACTGTAAACTTCAGGAAGGCTCCATGCGTGCGGATGTGAACCTGTCTGTGAGAGAAGTAGGCGCGGAAAAGTTCGGAACCCGTACCGAGATGAAGAACCTGAACTCCTTCAAGGCCATCGCCAGAGCCATTCAGGGCGAAAGAGAACGGCAGATCGATCTGCTGGAGGCAGGCAAAGAAGTGATTCAGGAGACCAGACGCTGGGATGACAATAAGGAATATTCCTACGCCATGCGTTCCAAGGAGGATGCCCAGGACTATCGCTATTTCCCGGACCCCGATCTGGTGCCGGTCTATATCAGCGATGAGTGGCTGGAGAGCATTCGCAGTAAACAGCCGGAATTCCGAACCGAGAAGATGAAACGGTACAAGGAAGAATACGATATTCCCGAATATGATATCGAGATCATCACCGGATCCAAGCATCTGGCAGATATCTTCGAAGCGTGTGTGGCACTGGGAAGCCAGCCCAAGAAAGTGTCCAACTGGCTGATGGTAGAGACCATGCGCCTGCTAAAAGAAAAAGAGATGGAGCCGGAAGATATCCGGTTCGCTCCGGAGCATCTGAGCCGGCTGATCGCTCTGGTGGATGGTAAAGTGATCAACTCTTCTGTGGCAAAGGAAGTATTCCAGGTGATGTTTGAGGAAGATGTAGATCCCGAACAGTATGTGGAAGAAAATGGATTGAAGACTGTCAATGACGAAGGCGCATTGCGGAAAGTTGTGGAGGAAGTTATCGCCGTTAATCCCCAGTCCGTAGAGGACTACCATAACGGCAAGGAGAAAGCCATCGGCTTCCTGGTAGGCCAGACCATGAAAGCAATGAAAGGCAAGGCAGATCCTGCCAGCGTCAACCAGATGCTGAAGGAACTGCTGTAAATTGAGAGGTTACGAAAGCGTAGCCGCGCATAGACAAAATAAGAACCGTGATTGGGAGCTTGCTCACAAATCACGGTTTTTACGTTTGGCGTGATGCAGCGAACGCCCGCCTGTGTCCTTCTTCCGCCTTGGTGTGGGCACAGGAGATAGGAACAAGCTCCTCTGTACCCTTTTTCCGCCTCAGCGTGGGCACAGGAGACAGGAACAAGCTAGTCTGTACCCTTAAACCAAGGTACGGGGCGTTACACACAAGATT